>Ga0208151_100001_pt1 | contig 282892 bp, 326 predicted proteins | sample ECH_Bhost_MetaG_FD_187130 | JGI IMG/M metagenome (GOLD analysis project Ga0208151, IMG submission 187130) | Hot spring microbial mat communities from Yellowstone National Park, Wyoming, USA - ECH_B host_MetaG (SPAdes) (version 2) | ecosystem: Environmental > Aquatic > Thermal springs > Hot... | reverse complement strand
ACGCTAGAGGATTTTTAAATTATAACTTTATAAGCTTTTCCTTTTTAATGACATTCGGTTTTACCGAATCTATTCGAGAAAATGTTAAAAATATTAATTTCTGAGATCAAATATTCATGGGTGCCGAGAGTAGGAATAATTGGAAAGCCTAATTCAGGAAAAAGTACTTTTTTCAGCGCCCTTACTAAGATTCCTGTTAAAATAGCTCCTTATCCATTTACAACAATTGAGCCAAACAAAGGAATAGCTTATGTTAGAGTTGAATGTGTATGTAAGGAATTCAATGTAAAAGATAATCCCAGAAATTCAGTTTGTATAAATGGAATTAGATATGTACCTGTTGAGATAGTAGATGTTGCAGGACTAGTTCCAGATGCATGGAAGGGAAGGGGATTGGGGAATAAATTCCTTGATGAAATAAGGAAAGCGGATTCTTTAATTTTGGTTGTAGATGCTTCAGGAACAACTGATGAAGAGGGAAGGATAGTAAAGCAGGGAAAATATGATCCTATAAATGAGCCTGAATTCGTTTTCAATGAAATTCTAATGTGGGTTTTCAATAATTTAAAGGAAGAGATTAACAAAGAAATTAGAAAAATTCAAAGAGCTGATTACAATGAGAATGTTCAAATTTTAGAACAGTTTCTGAGCGGATTTTCTTTAAAAAGGAAACATATCTCAAGTGCACTTGTTGATGCTGGATTGCAAAGAAAAAAGGTTGCTGAATGGAGTGAGGAAGAAATCAAAGCTTTTTGCAAGGTTCTTTTGTTGAAGTCAAAGCCTATTTTGATTGCAGCAAACAAGATTGATTTGCCAAGATCGCATGAAAACTACCTTAGAATGAAGGAAAAATACAAGGACTTTATCGTAATACCTACTTCTGCTGAATCTGAATTGGCTTTGAATAAAGCAAAGGAAAACAAAATCATAGAATACGATGATGGGAAAATAAGAATAATCAAAGAATTGAATGAAGATCAAAGAAAAGCGATTGAATATATTCAAAAGAATGTATTGGAAAAATACGGAACAACGGGTGTAAAAGAAGCTTTAGAAACTTGTTATTTTAAACTTTTGAATTACATAGCTGTATTTCCCGTCGAGGATGCAAATAAGTTAACAGATCATCATGGAAACGTTTTGCCCGATGTTTTTTTGGTACCTAGCGATATGAATGTGAGAGAATTTGCTTCTGAATACATCCATAGTGACTTAGGAAAATACTTCCTTTATGCAATAGATGTTAGAAGAAAACAAAAGGTTGGTGAGAATTACATTCTAAAACATAGGGATGTAATTAAAATCGTATCTTCTAAATAAATATATAATTAATTTATATATTTAAAAAATTAAGAATAAAATTTCGAAAGAATTTTAAAATATTCAATTATAGCTTTTTAAATTTTATAAATATTTTGTTAGAACTTTACTCTTTATTAGCTCAAATTTCTTTAATGGATATATTTTCTTAGCTGCAGCATTAAGCTCTGAAGCAAGGTTCCCTATCAATACTTTTGAAACAAAATCATCAAGACTTACATTGCTTAAAAGTTCTTCACACTTCTTTAGTATTGCTTTTCTAATTTCACTTTCCTTTGAATGACTTATTCTTTTAGCAGTTATGGCCATTGCTTGCAATCTACAATGTATATTATCAGTTGTGAATACATCATAGAAAGCATCTACTCGAGAGGAACCAGGTCTAACTAGGCTCCTTACATAATCTCTCGTCATTTCATGTCCTTTAAACTTTGCATATGCTTCGCTTCCATCAACCTTTAATATTTGGAACTTTACTTTTACGTACTGATAGTATATGTTAGTTTGATCTTCTAAAAGATCAGCTAAGGTTGTTTCAACAGTTCTTTTTATTAAATTTTCAGGCTCCCTTCCAAGAATTTGCGCTACTACTTTATCTTTAAAAATCGTATTTACATGGACATTAAATATCTTAGGTGGAACCTTCTTCGCAGCTTTGCTCATTCTAGATTAACCTCTTTCATCGTTTCTTCAATAACAGAAATCTGCCTGAGTATTTCCTCAATTGTTGACTGAAATCTTCTAACGTTTTCGCTAGTGATTTCCATATATATCTTCTTTTCATTAACATGTATTTTTAATTTTAAATCTTTCGGTATATTAACGTTATCAGGAACTAATGAATTGAAAACATTCTTTGCAATCTTTTCCGATTTAAAATGAATTTCAATATCAGCTTTGCAGTTCATATCGAGTTATCCAATTCAATTAGGAATTTATCCAACAATTCTTTAGGAACTATTGAACCTGCAGAATTAACATGACCACCTCCTTTGCAATTTAATTTTTTAGCTATAACCTTTACAATCTCCCCTATGTTTATCTTTGAGCTTCCTTTTAATCTTACAGATAGCTTTAAATTGCTGTTGATAGAAGATGAGACAACTATTATAGATTTGCTAGAAATATTAGAAGAACTTAAAAGAGAAGAGAAATCCCCTGTAAGCCTTGTTATGTTAAAATCGTTAAGATTTATATAAGCCAAATTATTGTACTCTTTTATTCTTTTTTCATTAATTATAAAATTAATGTATTTTTTAATTTCATTTATATAATTATTGAAAGATGCTTCATGGTCTCCCTTTATTTCCTCAGTGATTATCTCCCTTATTATCTCATCATGCTTATGATAACGTCCATAATAATTTAGTATCTTTGATAAAGATCTCAGATTATTTATTTTGCCATAACCTGTAACTTCATAGTTTGCACCGAATAATCTTTCTATGTTATATGCATCGTAATATTCCTTAATAAGTTTCTTAGCTATCTTTTGGCATATTTGAAGATGGTCCTTTTCGTTTATTTTCTTGATTTCTTTTTCCAAAAATTCTTTAGAAATCCCACAATCGATTAAAAACTTCCTAGATTTTTCAATGTTTCCAAAAACTTCAGGAATGAAAGGCTCGAAAATATATGAGAAAGTTTTCTCTAGAGTTTCATTTAAGTTAATGTAGGAAACAAGTCCAAGGCTCGATGAACATATTCCTGCTTCTTCAGCTTCATCATATATTACTTTGTTAATTCCTATGAATGATCTTTTATCCCCAACATCCTGTTTATCTTCTAAAGCTCCTGCAATAGCTAAAGGAGCTAGGTAAACAAGCGATTCATCGATATTTTTTGCTACTAGATAAGATAAGCTCGAGGAAGATGCTAAGTTATTGCCTTCTTGATGTGTTAAATAGGGATTTAGGAGAATTACTTGGCCATCGATTTCATAGTTTAAAATTTGATGATGATCGATCATGAGAATACGCTTGTATTTTGATAAGTTAAGTATTTCTTCAGAAAAAGGAAAATCTAAGAGTATTATCCTGTTGCATGTTGATGCTTTTGCTTCTTCTACTTCATCTAAGCTATCAACCGTCCTGAATATAAAGGGAATTCTTTTATTCCAAAGAACTTTAAGAAGAATTAACGCTGCTGAAATGCCGTCTGCATCATAATGTGAAATAACAAAGATTGGAGAATAATCTTCTTCTATAAACTCGACAGCCCTGTTTAACCTTGTTTCTAAACTTGAAAGCATTACTTAGGAATTGTTATTTCATGCCTCCAGTTTTGGTCTAAAACTCCTTCTCTTTTATAATACTTTGCAAGCCTGTTAATCTTTGATATGATTTCTTCTAATCCTCTTTTTGCTCTGTAATCTTTTGGATGCTCTTTCAAATGCTCGATAACGTTATTTGCCCTTTTAATTAAATTGGAAAGATCTTCAGGAATCTCAGGTTTAAGTTTTAAATCCTCTAAAATTTCCTTCATGCTTTTTCCTAAAACATGCTTTACAAAAGGAACACCGTATTGATCTCTAAGAATTACTCCTATCATTGAAGGAGGAGTTCCTTTTCTAGCTAAATCTTCTATTATCTTTTTTATAGTATCAGGATCATGTTGTGAAACTAAAGCTTCGTTTATATTAACTGGTCTTGTTGAATGTGATTTACCTTTTTCCCTACCCCTGCGCATAACATTATTTACATAATGTTAAATAAATAAAATTTATGAAGTATAGCTTAACGCTAATTACAGGAAACGAAAACAAGTTTAGAGAAATAAAGAATTTTCTCTCAAATTACAACATTGAATTAGAAAAGATAGATTTGGATATAAATGAAATTCAGTCAGAAAATTTGGAGGAGATAATTTTGGATTTTATTCAAAAAGCCTATAAAATGTTAAAAAAGCCTGTAATTGCTGAGGATTCAGGCTTATTTATTAGAAGCTTAAAGGGATTTCCAGGACCTTATTCTTCTTATGTTTACAAAACTTTGGGAAATGAAGGAATATTGAAATTGATGGAAGGTATTGATGATAGATATGCTGAATTTAAATGTGCTCTTGCTTATAAAGATGAAGAAAATGAAAAAGTTTTCCTTGGAATATCAGCAGGATATATTTCTGAAAAGATTAGAGGAAAAGGATGGGGATTTGATCCGATATTCATTCCGAAGGGATCTAATATTACATTTGGCGAAATGAACATAGAAGAAAAAAACAAGTATTCACATAGAGGAAAATCATTAAGTTTATTCGTTAATTGGTTTTCTGAAAATTATTTGAAGAAATCTTCGTAAAAATATTCGTTTTGACCCCTTTCTTTCTTAATTTTCTCTCTTTCTCTAAGTTTAATTCTTCTTATCTTTCCACTAATTGTTTTGGGAAGTTCGTCGACAAATTCAATAATTCTTGGTATTTTATAACGAGCTAAGTTTTTGCTTGCAAAATCAAATATGCTAGCTGCAAGTTCCCTTGAAGGCACATAGCCTGGTTTCAATCTGACTTCTCCCCCTTAAATGGCGAGGGTTCCCTTTCTGACCTCCTCCCCACCCTAGAAGGGTGAGGGTTCCCTTTTAGAGAGGTTCATTGGTTTCCAGCATTGATTCGTGGCTACATCTCGAATTTGCTGGACAGTCGGGAGGATCAGAGCTTCCCCCATTTGATCTGGTTTCAATAAACCTTCATTAAAAGGGTTGCTAACCCAAAATCTGGATTCTATTAAGAATCCTTCATTCAATAATTGCAATACTGAATGCTCCTCCTTAAGTCCCATTAAGCCATCTATCGAGCTTAGGAGGAACGTTGCTGAATTTCCTAAAAGAAATTTATAAAATAACTATTTAAGCCTTTTCATCCCTGCTCTAAAGGACGAGGCTTTCATTTATGTAAAAGCTGTGCTGCTTTCTTTTAATACTTCATCGAAGCTTATCCATCCTTCAATTTTATCGTTTACAATTATTTTTAAAGAAGGCTTAATTCCTGTTTTTTCTCAGCTTGATCTATTTTTAAAGCACTTTCTTTATCTGCTATTATAACCTTTGGAGGGAACTGTTTAAATCTATATTCTAAATCTTTAACTGTTAAAATAGTTGCTGCAGGGATAAGTATAAAGCCGCCTTTTATTGAAGCAACATAACTTAGCCAAATTTCGGTAAGCAAGGGAAGTATTACAAAAATTCCATCTCCTTTTTTTTACCCATTTCTTCTAAGAAAGTTCAAAAGCTTATTGCTAAGTTCAACTATCTCTTTAAAGGTATAGATTTTTTCAGAATATCACTTTTCCAGATCAATGCTTTCTTATCTGGGAAATTTCTGAGACGAATTCCCTCAAATATTTCCTCAGACCAGTTAAAATAATCAGGAACATCAAATTCGATTTCCTTTAAAATTTCATAATTTCCAGTTTCATTGCATTCTATTATGAGTTCAAAAATTTCTCTTACGTAGAAATTTTGTTTAAAGAAGTCACACATAAAAAATTTTTCGAATATAAATTTCTAAAATGTTTTTATCTTCCTTCTTTCTTCTACATATCTACCTCTTTTCCTAATTTCATCAAGCTTTTCCAAAATTTCATCATAATTTTCAAAAAACTCTGAATAGCCTTCAATGAAGTAGTTAAAGCATTCCTTAGCTATGCTACTAAAACTACTTTCTAAGTTTCTTAAAAAGAGATGCAAATCTATACCTCGATCTTCATCCCTGTTTGAAAAATCAGCAAGACCAAAGTCTATTATACAAATTTCATTTCCTGATAAAATGAAATTAGAAAGAGTAACATCTCCATGAACAATGTTTGAGGAATGTAATTTCCCTATAATTCTGCCTATTTCCTTTGAAAAATCTTTATAGTTTGATTTGAAAACCTCCTTCAAAATATTTCCTTCAATGAATTCCATAACTATTAAGGCATTTTCTGGATCTACATCGTAAATGTAAGGAACCCTTACAGAATTCTCCATAGCGCTGTATATTATCCTTGCTTCTTTAATCGTTCTTGATGTTCTTATTTTCTGATCCAATAAAGGATGTCTCCAAGCTTTTGGAACCCTTATTTTAAAAATTGAAACTAAATCAAACCAAAAACCTTTCCATATCTCAGCTTCTGCTCCTTTTTTTATAGGTTCAATTTTCTTTATCTCCAAGGTATATCTACTTGGTCAATTCTCCACATAGGCTTGACATAACTTTTTCTTGGATCTATTGATACTTTGCATTTAAATGCCAACATGCCTGTTAATGCTATCATTGCACCATTATCCCCTGCATATTCAGCTGGAACTACTTTGAAACGAACATTTTGGCCTTTTGCTAGCTTCTCCATTTTATCTTTAAGTATAATTGATCTGGAAGTTCCTCCAGTTAAAACAATCGATTCTTTATTTGTGTATACAATAGCCCTTTCAACTGTTTCACAAAGCATGCTATATGCATATTCTATAAAACTTAATGCAACATCTTCAATCTTGTATCCATCTTTAATTAGCTTTAGTGCTGATGTTATAAGCCCAGAATAGGAAACATCCTGACCCTTTACTACTAAAGGAAGATCTAAAATTTTTTCTCCCTTCATCGCTAGCTTTTCAACGTTTATTAATTCAGGATAACCTACTCCTATCATCCTTCCAAAATAATCTACAGCGTTACCTAAAGGAATATCTTGGGTTTCACCAAATATTCTATATCTTCCCTCAACAAAAGTTGTTATTATAGTATTTCCTCCTGCGATGTAAACCAATAAAGGATCTTCTTCATTACAAGTATAACGTGCAATTTCAAGATGAGCAATTGCATGGTTTACAGGAACGAGAGGCTTTTCATACTGCAAAGATAAAAATCTTGCAATTGTAGCACCTGTCCTTAAGCAGGGACCAAGTCCTGGACCAAGGGTTATGGCTATTGCGTCAATATCCTTTATGCTAACGTTCAATTTAGATAAAGCTTCCTTTATTACATTTGAAGCATTCTCAGAATGATGAATTGCAGCTTCTCTAGGATGAATACCTTTACCCTTTTGAGGAACGTATGTAGAATTTACGTTTGCTAAAATGTTTAGATTCTCATCGACTATTCCGACACCAAAAGTATGTGCAGTACTTTCAATCCCTAAAACATACATTACTTCTTTGCAGTTATGAATTCAGTATACCCGCATTTCCCACAGGACCATCTATCAGGCTGCTTATGCCTAGCCATGAAAACACCACATCTTGGACATTTCTTATTTATTCTCCTAACCTTTTTTGTAGTAGGATCGATCTCAAACAATTTGTGTATATAAGGAGACATCTCGATCACTTTTTAACTTGTTGTTTTTGCTCTAATTTCTTTTTCTTTCTCTCCTCTAATATTTTCTTTCTTTCTTCTTCACCAAGATGCCTAAGTAAAATATGTTCATGCTCTATCTTTTTACTTTCAGTATCCTTGTATACGAATACTAAAGCATAGCCTTTAAGTCCTCCGAACCTTGGAATCAGCTTTCTTATTATTATTTTTTGGGGATCCTCATTTAAAAGCTTTGAAAATGCATCCCTGAACTCTAATCTCTTTGGAAAAGCCTTGTTTTCCAAATTTAAATATACTGTATATTCATCTCTGTTCAAATATGGATTTTCAAACTTCTCAATTATCTGAATATCCTTTGGATCCAACATTAAAACATTGTTTGTATCAATTTTCTTAATATAAATTTTTTTCTCTTATTTACATTTACAAGTTCAATACCAAAATTAGGTAAACCAAAAGCTATTAAAGAATTTGCATCTGATTCTAGAATCGCTACTAGTGCAAGCAAATCTTCCTCACCATCAACCAATATAGCAACGCTATCTTTTTTTAATGCTTCTTTTACTGTTAAATAGGAATTTTTTGTTATCGTTCCTCTAGGATTTTTAATTTTAAAGACCTCTTTGAAAAAGTTTAGATTATAGCTTTCTTCAACTTGTTTATTTTCTAAAAACAAATCGAATATTGCAACATTAACCTTGATTTTCTCTTTTAAAAAAGATTTTGTAACAAAATCGCCTACTGTAACAATAGTCTTAGGATTCAGTAAAGAAACAATTTCCTTAATATGATCAAAAGTCTCATTTGGATAGCGAAAGATTGCCATACCTATAAGCTTCTTAAGCCTTTTTCTTATGCTTCTGAAATTTGAAACCCTGTTTAAATAGAATATTCTTTCATACTTTGATTTTTTAGGTAAAATCAACAAAAAATTATTTTTTGAAATTTTATCCACTATCTTACCTTTATGGCATACATTCCTGGATTCTTTATTCCCAATATTTTTGCCAACTGGGATTCCTCAGGTTTAAAGAGTATGAATATTCCGCTCCATTCGTCAGAGAAATCCTTTCCTTTACAGTTTGGACAGATTTTTTCCTTTTTTGGAACGAGCATTTTGCAGTTAATGCATGCTTTGTAGCCGTAAGTTGCTCTCCTTACCATTATTTAGCCTTTTGCAATTTTTCAATATCTTCCTTAATCCATTCCTGTTTTCCTAAGAAAGGTTGCCTCATAGTAAATCCTAATCTAAAATTCATAGATTTAGGTATATAACTTACTGAAGTTATCCTGGCCCTCACAAGGTCATTTTTTGTTAATATTCTTTTAGTTTTTTTAGCCACAATCCTGTTTCCTTTTTTATCATAGCTAACATAATCGTCGATTATTTGGGAAATATGAGCCAAGCCCTCAATAGGACCCATTTGAAGGAATACTCCAAATTCTTTAACATCTGCAACTTCTGCCTCAACAACTTCCTTAACCATGGGAAGCCAAGCAAGAAATTCAAACTCAACTTCGTTGTGAAGAAAACCAGAACGAGAAACAATGACACCTAAAGGAGAAGTTTTTGCAGAAATTACACAAACAACGTATCCGATTTCTTGAATAAATTTTTCCTCATATTTTTCACGTAATATAGATAAAACAACTTTGTTTATATCTAACTTGGGTTTTAGATCTTTAGGGGAGATTGCTACAACATCCCTAACTCCAAATATTCTAAACAAATTTATCACTCCCTGTAAGTTTAATGAGTAAATATAATGAAATCATGATATTTAAAAACTTATTCTTTAATACCTTAATGCAGCTATTCTTCTCTTTTCTTTTATGATAATTACATCAAGTCCTTTTTCAAATGCTTTACTAGCCAATTCTATATCAGCTGTAGCAATTACACAGTTATTTTTTAATCCTACTTTGATTATATCCAAATCTGTTCTTTTCTCTTCACTTTCAAAAATTTTTTTGAAATTTAAAGCTAATTTTAATGATAAGGAAGCAAACTTTGCATTTTTACCCTTCCTTTTAGCGATTTCGCTTAGCTCATCCAATACTCTCTGCGTTGTTGCTGGAATAAGTTTTTCTTCAAGAAATTCCTCCGATTTTGAAATTAAATCCTTACCAAGTTTAATCATTTCAATTAAAAAACTTGTATCGAGAAGTAAGTATCTCAAGCTATCTCTCCGTATCCTACAAGTCTCCACTTACCTTGTATTTTCCTGCTTATTGCAACCTTCGTTTTAACATCACCACAAACAGGATTGGCCAATGAAACAGTCATTGAATCCTTTTTAACACTAGTTACTATTCCTACAGCTCTAGCAGGTCCAACGTTTAAAACTATTTCTTCCTTAAGTTTTATTGAATCAACCTTTATAGGTTCCTTCGTTCCTACAACTTGATCGAATAAAGTATAGTTAATTGTTAAGCTATTCCAAACTTTAGGTACCTTACCTGCTAAACCAGCTATGTTTCCTACAAGTTGATCTCCCTTTGTTAATGAAGGATCCAGATCAGTCTCAATTCCTATCAAACCTCCAGGAAGAGCCTTATTTAAATTAAGTTCTCCACTTTTTAAACTTACAATCTTTGTATAAAGCGGAACGTATTCAATTTTATTTTCCTTTTTTATTCTATAGCCTGGTCTTATTTCTATTTCGTTTCCTACTTCAAGCTTTCCTTGAACTATGCTACCTCCCAAAACACCTCCATGCAATTCTTTATAATCTGTACCTGGCTTGTTTATATCAAAGGATCTTATAATGTAAACTATTGGATCTTTTGTTTCATCCCTTTTTGGGGTAGGAAAGTAAACTTCAAATGCTTCAACAAGCAAATCCAAGTTAACTTTATGAAGCGCAGATACAGGAATTATAGGAGGATTGACATCTGCCAAATAGGAAGTCATTATCATGTTTTTTATTTCCCTGTAACTTTCCATAGCTCTTTCCCTAGTTACAACATCAAGCTTATTTTGGACTATGATAATGTTTTTTAAGCCTATTATTTCCATAGCCTTTAAATGTTCTCTTGTCTGTGGTTGAGGAGCATGAGCAGTAGCATCGATGACAAGAAGACCTACATCCATTACAGCAGCACCTGAAAGCATTGTTGAGATTAGCATGTCATGCCCTGGAGCATCTACAAAGGATATGTTTCTTAAAGGAATTAGTTTTGATCCACAATGTACACAGTATCCATTATTTGAAAGTGCATAGGTTGTATAGCTTTCAGGAGGTAAGCATTTAGGACATTTCATTATTGTGGCCGTAGCATAACCCAGCTTTATTGTGATTCCTCGCCTAATTTCTTCAGAATGTCTTGCGGTCCATATTCCTGTTAAAGAGTGAACTAAAGTTGTTTTCCCATGATCAACATGTCCTAGAGTACCGATGTTTATTTGTGGCTGGCCTAATTCTTCAAACATTCTTATCTTCTACCATTACACAGTTAATCAATACTGTGTCTTCTGTAATCGTGTTTCCTCTTACAGTTTTTCTTTTCCTCAATCCTTCTTTCTTAGGTTTAAATCCAATACCCTTTGACATTACGATTGATTTCTTCACTCCTCCAGGTATTGTAGGTATCATGGGAAAACCTGAGTTATCAGAACCTCCTGTAATTTTCAGCTTTGTTCCCTTCAGACCTAATATTGCTCCATCAAAAACATCTCCGATTTTCAATCCTATCAACGCCCTTGTTTGCTGATCTTTTAGTACATATACCTTTGAAGTACCATCCTTAGGATTTGAAACATTGACCTTAAATTCTGGCATAATGTCTATTTTATGATATTAAAAATATATCCTTGTCGCTTTATGGAAGCTTTCCAAATGAAATTTTTTCAAGATATGAAATTTCTTCTTCAGTAAATTCACTTTTGTATTTGCTTAGCAAGTATTTAGCATCTTCTCTACTTATGTACACATATAAATTGTCTCCTTCAAAAACATTCCTACCAACATTAGCTTCCCCCTTTATTGATATAGCTACAGCCATTCCTTTATTGGCCTCAGGTAAGGGTTTTCCTTGGTCTTGTATTTGCATTATACTTCCGATTATTTTTCCGCTTTTGTTCATCAAAGTATAGCCTGGCTTTATTTTGCCGAGTATAACTTCAACTCCTACAATAGCAGGATCACTCCTTCTAAAAACAAAGCCTGGTAATATTTTAATAATAGCAGGATAGGGATATTTTTCAAAATCTGCTTTCTTTTCTTCTTCTCTAATTTTATTCACAAATTCTTGATAAGATTCAAAAATTCTGTAAATTATCGGTTCCTTTATTAATTTAATTCCTTTTTCAGCCATTTCCTTTTCAGCTTCAGGAAGAACTTTAACGTTGAATGCAAGGATTACGCCGTAGATTTTGTTTATGCTTTTTGATATTGAAGCTTCAATTATATCACTTTTTGTTATTGGACCAATATCTGCTAATCTTACAGGAACTCCATGCTGTTTCAAATAGGAAGTCAATGCTTCTAATACCCCCAATGTATCGGTTTTTACTACGACTCCCTCCTTATCAGATCTGACTTTTATTGAGCTTACCTCTTCTTCTATTTTTTTGAATACTTCTTTATAATTTTCTTCAGTTATAACATAAAGCGGAGAACCTGCTAAAGCCTTTTCTAAGTTATCCGCAACAATTTTTACACCTGCAGCAGCGACAACTTCCTCTACACTTAAGAATTTATCTTCAGGTGCCCTCATTTCATCTAATGGTTTAGGCATCATCAAAGCCTTTACTTTCGTGGTTATTATCCCATCAATTCCTTCCAAAGCAATAATATCGCCTTTTCTCAATATTCCGTTGAATATTATTGAATCGACTGTGATGCCAAGACCAACTTCCTGTTTAACTTCCAAAACTACACCTGCAGCCGGGCCTTCTGTATAGGCAAGTCTTCCCTTTAAATAATTTTGACAAATTCCGCTTATTATAAGTAAAAGCTCAGAAATTCCTATACCATAGATTGCACTTGTTGGAACTATAGGAATTGTTTTAGTAAAGTCTCTAACTCTATCGAATCTTTCAGCTTGTAAACCCAACCTTGAAAGGTTACTAATTAGTTCATAAACTTTATAATCCAATCTTTCCTTTGTTCTTTCATCCTGTTCATTGAAAGACTCAATGAAAGAATACGTTTCCCTTGCTTTCCAACCTTCAAGTCTGTCTAACTTATTGTAAGCTATTACAAAAGGTACATTTCTTGATTTAAGAACCTCAAGACTTTCATAAGTTTGTCTTTCTAATCCTTTAAGTATGTCGACAACTAGTATTGCCATGTCTGCAACTGATCCGCCCCTTTTTCTAAGATTTGCAAATACTTCATGACCAGGTGTATCTATTATTAAGATTCCTGGAATCTCAAGCTTTGCTTTGTATTTTTCAATTAAATTTGAAGAAAGCTTTTCTATAACTTGAATAGGAAGAAAAGAAGCACCAATATGTTGAGTCATTCCACCTGCTTCCTTCAATTGAACAGCAGTACCCCTAATTTTATCCAATAGGGTAGTTTTACCTACATCAATATGACCTAAAACCGTTAAAATAGGCTGTCTTATTTTCATTGAATAAAAGAAATATTCTAAAATAAAATTAAATTTAACTAGGATTTATGCCTAGGATACGAAAAAGTCCACTTAAACTTTACAGGATTTCTAGCAAGCTTTAATCTATTTTTCCTGCATTTGCTTGAGCAAAAATAAAGTATGCTTCCATCCTTTTTAACAAACATTATTCCTTTACCTGTTGGAAAATTTTTACCGCAAAAACTACAAGTATACTGTGTAACCATTACCTTGGGACAAGCTTTTTAGCCTCTCTTTCTGTTTCTCTAAGCATTACTATATCTCCTTCTCTTACAGGGCCCATTACATTTCTTGTTAGAACTCTTCCCTTGTCCTTTCCCTCAAGTATTCTTACCCTAACCTGTGTAACCTCTCCTCCTACTCCTGTCCTTCCTATTATTTGAACAACCTCTGCAGGAGTTGCATCCTGAGAACTCATAATCTATTATTCTTCTTTCTTTTCAGATTTTGCCTTAGCTTTCTTAGGCTTTTCCTCCTTTGGTTTTTCCTCTTTTTTCTCTGCTTCAGCTTTTTGCTCAGTTTCCTTTGGAGAAAGTTTTGCTCTTAAATCTGAGAAAGCTGAAACCAAATCATTGTAAATAGTTTTTGCTTCACCTATTTCCAGTACTGCAACAGAACTTGCTGCTACATTTATGCCAGCTACTTCTCCTAGCTTCTTTTTGTCTGGAACATAAAGATAAGGTATATTCTTTTCTTCACAAATTAAAGGAATATGTGCTACGATTTCAGGAGGATCAACATTTTCAGCAAGAATTACAAACTTTGCTAATCCTCTTTCAATTGATTTTGTTGTTTCGTTTACTCCCTTTTTTATTTTCCCTGTTTCCCTGCTAACTCTAACAAATTCATATATCTTTTCATAAAGTTCCTGAGGTACTTCAAATCTTACATACATGGGTTTTCTACCACTCATCTTTGAATCCGTGATTATGTTTAATTTTTATTACATATTTAAATTTAACTTAAATCAATTGTGTGTATAATAAAATAAAATCTCATTTGACAAAATTTCATCAAGCTTTACAAAACCGAATCTTAAAAATTGGATTAAAGTACCTATTTTAAGATTCATAACCTCTTTTTCAGCATACCCAAATATTTTTTTATCCTTTGAAAGACTTGAAGGACATTTTACAAGAGCATTTACTTTAAATTCATCGTATACCCACTGAATGAAATTCAAAGAATTTTTTCTCGCATATTCTATTGATTGATCATCAATGAACTTAGCGAAAATTTTTCCGTTCTCATTCATTATTTTTACGTTACCAATTTCAATCAGTCTAACTTCCTTTACATTTTCTAAATCGTTCTTGCAGACATAAATTTTAATAAAGCTATTCGAAGGCTTTAATTTTAACTCAAAATACTCATTTCTTGAAGGATGCAATTGCCTTTTAACAATTATTTCCTTATCATTAATAAGATAAACTTCCTGGGGTTGATAGACAAAAAAATACCTGTTTGCAATTGAATCTATTTTCTTCCTGTTTATTGAATAGAGATTTTCTAGACTAATTTTTGCTTCAACAGGCTTAACTCCTAGTTCAAGTATTACTTCCCTTATTGTATCAGGTAAAAAGCCTCTTTTTCTGAGGGATAGTATTGTAGCCAAATCAGGATCAGCATATCCTTCTAGTTTTCCTTCCTTTATCATCTCCCTTATTCTTGTTTTAGATAAAACAACATTCTCGAAATTTATTCTTCCATAATGTATTGATTCTGGTTCATTCCATCCCATCCATTTATAAATGTAGCTTTGTTTTACAGTATTTACTATATGCTCTTTAGCCCTGAAAACATGTGTAATATTCATCAAGTGGTCATCTACACTTACTGAAAAATTGTAGGTTGGCCAAAAGGATGGATCGTATCCTAAATATTCTCTAATTTTTTTAATTCTAGGATGTGGGTAAATTGAAGGATTTATATGTCTAAAGGCAATCCAATCTCTTACACTCGGATTTGGATGCTTTATATCAGTTTTGATCCTTAATACTGGCGGATTCTTTGTATTTAGGAAATCGCCTTTTATGCTTTTATCAAATTGCTCTAAATTTTCCTCAACGCTTTTCTCCCTATGTTCGCAAGGAATGCCCTCATTTCTATACCTTTTAATTTTTTCTTGATCACAAAAACATAAGTAAGCTCCTCCTTTTTTGATAATCTCTTTAGCTATATCATAATAGATTTTAAGTCTATCAGATTGTATGTAGATTTCATCTGGAATTATGTATAACCATTCCAAATCTCTCAATATGTATTCATAATCGCTTTTCTCATCCTCAAACAAATTTAAAATGGGTTTCTTTGTCCTAGGATCGGTATCCTCGAATCTAATTATAAATCTTCCCTTGTATTTTCTTGCATATTCATGGGAAAGCAACGCAGCTCTTATGTTTCCTAAATGTAATGGCCCGTCAGGATTTGGAGCAAAACGTGTTACGATTAACTTATATTTTTCCGCATTTGGTAAAGGAGGAAGTTCAAGAGCTTTTGCTTGAATTTTTTCTTCCTTTAATTCTTCAGGATATAATGCAACGAGATAGTTGTATTGTTCTTCAATGCTCAACTGATTTATTTTAGATACTACCTCATTTATTTTTAGTATTAATTCTCTAACTTTAGGTCTAAGTTCAGGATATTTGAAAAGAATTTTCCTTAAAACTGCTTGGGTTTCTGCTTTCCCGTTATGCTTATAAGCATTTGATAGAGCTTTTTTAAAAATAAAGTCTTCAAGCTCTTTGCCTTCCATTAATAATTCCTCTCAACTAAAAATTCACCAAATGAATAAAGAAAATCAGCTAAATCTTTCCTTAAATCTTCTAAATGCCTTTTTGCCAAGTTAAGATAGTATTTTGATTTTTCCATGGCATAGTCGTATGAACCTATAGTTTTTAAATCGTCAATTAAAGATTTTATATCATCATTTGAAGCCAATGGATTACCTAAAACTTTTTCAAGTTTATTTTTCAATAAGGAATTTCCATGATTAAAAGCATGAATAACTATCAAAGTTTTCTTTCCTTCCCTTAAATCGTTTCCTACAGGCTTTCCCGTAATTTTCTCATCTCCAAAAGTTCCAAGAATATCGTCCTTAATTTGGAAAGCTATACCTGAATATCTTGCAAACTTCCTTATTTTTTCAACCTCTTTCATTTTTGCATTTGATATCAATGCTCCTATTACACAGCTTGCTTCAAAGAGAGCTGAAGTTTTATATTGTATCATTTTTATAGTTTTATTTTGATCAAAAATCTTGTTTCTTGAAAGATGAATATCCAATCCTTGACCAATTGCTAGCTTAACTGTAGCGCTCGAAAGTTCATTGTAACTTTTCAAAATCCTATCTTTTTTAACTTTACCTTTTAACATTTGAAGGGATTTGAAAGCTAAAGCAAAAAGTAAATCTCCAGAAAGAATTGCAAAATCTAGGCCGTATGCCTCATGTACAGTAGGCTTACCGTGTCTAATTTTGTCCTTATCCATTATGTCATCATGTATTAGACTAAAGTTATGAATAAGTTCTACTGAAGCAGATGCTGGGAAGGAAGATTCAAAATCCATTCCGTAAAAATTAGCTATCTTTGAAAGGATAAAAGGTCTTAGCCTTTTACCTCCATTAACGAGGATATGCAATGAGGATTTTTTAAGTATTTCAGGCTCTATTTCGTTAAAATGCTCAATAATTCTTCTATTGAAAAAATCAGCATAATTTTTAATCTCGTTAAAATCTAAGGACATTTTATGAAATGCTTAATATATTTCCGTGCCTATAAACTCTTCATTTTTTAACACTTTTTTTAACATATTATGGGAAAATCCGCTAATAAATATCGTTTTGATACCTAATTTTGAGGCTTCATGTGCTACTTTAAGCTTATTCACGATACCTCCTGTTACATCATCACTTTTTGATAAGTTGTTAATAAGAAGCTCAAGTTCCTTCGACTCAATTTTTCTAATAAGTTTTGCATCATTGTATTTTTTCGGATCTTTATCATAAACTCCTGTAGCATCCATGCAAAAAACTATCTTTTTAGCTGAAATTAATTTTGCCATTTCTAAGCAAATTTGGTCTCCTGAAAGTATTCTACACCCTTTATCGTAATCAAAAATCACATCTCCGTATAATAAAGGAATATATCCAAGATCTAATGAAATCTTTATCGATTCATTGAAGAAATTTACTACTGCATCGCCTTTACTAATAAAAATGTCTATGGGAGAGAATTGAATAACTGGAACTCCGTGGTTTATCAAAGAATTAGCTATTATTAAATTAAGCCTTCTCATCTCCATTTCCAGCATTGATAATCCTATTTTTATTCTAGGTAAGCCTTGATGAATTGCATATTTCTTAGCTACATAGTGCCCAAATGAACCTCCTCCATGAACGATGCAAAGCCTTAAATCATTACAAACTGTCGATATTTGATTTGCTAGATTGTTAATAACCTCTATCCTTTCTTTAAGAGGTTCATCTTTTTTAGTTATAACAGAACCTCCTAATTTAACTACAACAGATTCCACATCTCTAGAAATTTTTCCAAAGATATTTGTATTTAAATAAGATTAATTAAATATTGAGCACTGCAAGAGCTCCTTCAAAAATTATAATAAGCGGAGAACATTTTGTGGTAGAAGGTGCTCCAGCTTTGGTTGCTGCAATAAATTTGCATGCTGAAGCGACGGTTGAAGAAAGATATGATAATTACATAAGGGTAGAAACAGAATACGAAGGTGATAAGCTTGTTGTAAAAAGCACATTCAATGAAAAAATCTTAGATTATGCAGGAGGAGAATATGCAAAGAAATTTCTAAGACCAGTTTTAAGAACTGTAAGAAAGACCTTTGAATATATTGAAAAATATGAAGGACTTAACATTTTTATTTCCTCAAATATTCCTCCTTCTTCAGGATTTGGTTCAAGCGCTGCAGTACTTGTAGCTACTTCTGGAGCTATTTTTAAAAAGTTGGTAGGATACATAAATAAAGAAACTGTTTGGAAAGCTGCCTTTGAAGGTGAAAGGATTGTGCATAAGACACCTTCAGGAGTAGATATTACTATAAGCACCTATGGAGGAATGTTAATTTATAGAAAAGGTGAAAAACCTATGTTCTTGGAGAGAAATGACAAGGCAATTTTTATAATTGGTTCTGTTGGAAAAAGAAAACCTACAGGTAAGCTTGTTGAAAACGTGTTAAGGTTAAAGTCTGAATTCCCTTCAATAATAAACCCAATTTATATATCCGCAAATTCTTTACCAATAAAAATAGCTGAATTCTTAAAAAAGAACGATTTAGTAAATGCAGGAAGACTGATTAATATAAACCATGAGTTGTTATCAGCGCTGGGAGTTTCGACACCTAGGCTAGATTTCTTTGTTAATCTTGCAAGAAGAAAAGGCGCATATGGATCAAAGTTGACCGGGGCAGGAGGTGGAGGTGCATTTTTTGCCCTCGTTGATGAAGAAAAAGTGGAAAAGGTTAAATTGAGTTTAGCAAAAAGACTAAAAAATATAAGTGAAGTTAAAATAGAGGAAGAGGGTATAAAGTAGCTAAATCTCGAAACATGCTGCAAGATAACCTACAACATTATCTTTAGGTCCTGCAGTATCTCCGGATGTTGCATGTGCTAAGATTCTGGAACTTTTACAACCGATTTTCTTAGCATAGTATATTGCAGTTGCTGTTGGACATGGACCGCACATTGAAATATTTTTTTCATCTATTACCCTCATTAAATAAGCTTCATCCATTTTTCTCACAGAATCTATAACATATTCATCCTTTTTGTAGGTCATTTCTATGTTTTCATAGTGATTAAGATCTGTTGAAGCCAATACAACTGTATTAGTACCTTGTAAAACCTTAGCTAAGGCATTTCCTAATTCTCTTGCAACATCTAATGTTTGAAGCATAATACAAATTGGAACAAAGTCAAAATTTTTATAAATATATTGTAAAAAAGGAAGCTGTACTTCTATTGAATGCTCATAAAGATGAGCTAAATAATCCGAGGATAACATTCTATACTCCTTCATAAGCTTATTGGCTATATCTGTGTTGATTTTAACACTTCCTAACGGTGTTTCCCATTCTCCTTCCTTCATTATAGAAACCAGTGAACCATAACCTGTATGGTTTGGACCTAAAATAACAAATGTGTCAGGCCTTTCGTTCTCTGCTAGCATTTTATAGGCATGTGCTGCAACAGGGCCGCTATAAATGTAGCCAGCATGAGGTACAATGAACGCAGGATATTTTTCTACTTTAGATTGTGAAATTTCTTTAGGCATTCCCGGCCCGAGCTTACTTTTAAAACAACTTTCTATTTGCTTCTTCAATTCTTCAGAATCTTTCTCGTAGAAATAGCCTGCTACTGCACTTTTCCTCTTCATAAGTTTATTCAGTTTCTTCTACAAGTTCAGCTTCAAAGTCTTCAATGGTATATTTAAACTGATCAGGCGAAGTAATAAGACCTTTTTCACGAAGTATCTGCCTTGCAAGCAACCAGTAAACTGTTGCTAAAGCTCTTCTTCCTTTATTGTTACATGGAATTACAAAATCCACATCTTCACATTTATGTTCAGTATCACAAAGAGCTACCACAGGTATTCCAAGTTTTGAAGCTTCGTTTACAGCCTGAGAATCATGCAAAGGATCATTAATGAAGAGTAATTCTGCATTTTTATGCTCTTCTAAAGAAGGATTTGTAAGAGTTCCAGGAAGAAATCTTCCAGTTATTGCAACAGCTCCAATTACTTGAGCAAAAAGATTTGCAGGTTTTATTGCGTAAGGTCTCGATGCAACAACAAGTATTCTTTCGGGTTCATAATAAGACATAAACTTCGCAGCTATTCTAATTCTTTCATCTATGCTCCTTATATCTATTATGTTTATTCCTTCAGGCTTTGTTTTGTAAATGAAATTTCTCATGTATTTAGATTTAAACTTTGTACCGAGAGGTAAACCGGCCTGTACATATATGTCAACGGAGGCTAGCGTTAGCTGTTCTTCCTTCTTTAAATCAAAACTTGAAAAGTCTGACATATTAACTTATTTAAACATATAGCTAATATAGTTATTTAACTTTGAATCACTTCCTAAGTATTCCTCTATTCTTATCAGTTCATTTAGTTTAGCCATTCTTTCTCCTCCTACAGCACCTGTTTTTATTAAAGGTGCATCAAAGGCTGTAGCTAAATGAGAAATGAATGGATCTTCCGTTTCACCAGATCTGTGTGAAACTATTATTTGAATACTGTTCTCTTTTGCATATTTTATCGTATCTATTATTCTACTTACACTTCCTACCTGATTTGGTTTGATTATTATTCCGTTTGAAGAATTTTTTTCTATACCTTTCTTCAATCTTTCTTTATTAGAAGCATAAATATCATCCCCTACTATAAGGATGTCTTTAAAGTCTTTTCTCAGTTGAGAAAAATCTTCAAAATCGTCCTCATCAAAAGGATCCTCAACAAAACTTATGTTAAATTCCTCAATTAAACTAGAAACAAATTTGTATTGCTGCTCTCTGTTTAAGTTTATTTTTTCAAGCTTGTAATTATAAGTAGATCTTTGTTTATCAAAAATTGATGAAGCAGCAAAATCAATACCTATTATGAAATCATATCCCTTTTCGCTTTTAACTTGCTGAACTGCTTTTTTTACTATTTCAACAGCCTTCCTGTTACCTATTCGTGTAATCCACGCTCCTTCATCGTTTTTTCCTCCTGAGAAATACATATCTTCTTTGCTCAATATTTGAAAGCATTTCTTATGCAAAAGTGTATTTGCCTCTATTGCTTGGTAGATATTCTCAGCATTTTTACACGCAACAAGAATTTCCTGCAAATCTATCGAAAGCCCTCTTGCATGTTTCCCTCCTCCTATCATGTTGCCTAAAGGAATAGGTAAAGTATATTTTGATTTTTTGTTGATTACCTTGAATATTTGTTCATCTAAAAAATAAGCATAGGCTTTAATGTTGGCTATTGAAGTAGATAGAATATTAACCGCTCCAAAATTTGAAAGGTCTTCAGTACCATCTATCTTATGTAAGATTTCATCTATTTCTCTTTGATTTGCTGAATCTTTTCCAATAAGTTCTTTTTTACTAAGCTCATTGAATTCCCTTACTTTATTCCTTAAATCTCCGCTCGGAAGATTCTTTACTTCATAAATTCCAGTGCTTATTCCTGAGGGACATGAAGCTATTCCTTTAACCTTTTTTAGAAAAACAGTAGCTTCAACTGTCTTATCTCCTCTACTATCAAATATTATTCTATGCCTTAAATCTGAAATTAAGGAATCTACACTCATTGAAGGGATTTCCTCCTTCTACCTCTTCTCCCTTTAGGCGGTTCTGGTACCTCTTCCTCTTTAGGGGTTTCGACAGTTTCTGGCACTTCTTTAACCTTAACGAATTGAAGATATTCGTCTATATACTCAAAGGCAGAAAGCAACATTCTTCTGCAACAATATCTTTTTATTCCTAAGCTATCCAAAACATCTGAAGGCTTTTCACCATTGCTTACCCTTTTTTTGTATTCATCCCAATACCTAGAAATTGGCGCACCACAGGTAAAACATCTTACGGGAATTAGCATGTTCTCACCTATAAGACTTCTGTCTTTTGGCTCTCGCCTTTTTACCTCTGGGCTTTTTAGGCTCAACTTGCCTTGGATCCTGAACAAGTAGTGCTCTATTATAGTTCAAATATGATTTCATAAGTTCTTCGCTTTTTGTAAATTCAACCAACGCTTTAGCTATAGCCAACCTACTTGCTTGGCTTTGTCCCATAAATCCTCCTCCTTTCACATTAACGTATATGTCTATTTTATTCCTCAAATCATCACTTAGAAATTCTAAAGGTTCTTGGATTGTATATCTTGCTATCCATGGTTCAATAAGTTCTAAAGGTTTCCCATTTACTAAAACCCTACCTTTTCCAGGATATTTCAAATAAGCCCTTGCTATTGCAGTTTTCCTTTTACCTGTAGTAATTATAACCTGAGACATTAGCCTTTCCAACCAAGAATTTTACATATTTCACCTAAATAAACGTATGCATGACCTAATTTGGAAACATCTGCTTCCTCAAAGTTTATAACCCTTGCGTCTTTAGGTATCTCAATACTTCCTATATACACTCTTAATCTTTTAAAGGCTTCTCTTCCTTTGGGTCTTTTGTACGGTAACATTCCTCTTATTGCCCTTCTTAATACCTGATCAGGAGTTCTAGGATTTTTATGAACTATTTTTTCAGGATTTTTTAGAGTTCTCCTTGCTAACCTCTTTCTAAACTTATCAATAATTCTACCTTTATCCCCTGAAATAACAGCTTTCTCTGAATTGAAAACATGGATTCTATAACCCTCAAGCAACATCTTTGCAACTTTAGAGGATAATCTGCCTAAAATTTGGTTAGAAGCGTCTACGTAGATTATTTGATCCTTTGAGCTCATGTTATCACCTTTACATTGGTTCCTTTTGGATTCAAAGAAATCAATTCATCGAATGATAGACATTTGCCTTTAGATTTTTCTATCTTTAATCTAGCTGAACTTGAAAAGGAAAATGCAGCTACGTTAACTGCATGATCCAATATTCCAAAACCTAGAACCTTTCCTGGAATTAAAACATAATCGTTTTCCCTCGTAAGTTTATTTATTTTGCCAACATTAACAGATATTCTTGCTCTTCTCCTAACGCTTAGCTTTTCACCTGCCAATTTCCATATAGGAGCTCCAAATTTCCTATAAGCCTTAAATAGTTTCCTAATTTCCTTCCTAAGTATAGGATTAGTTGGTCCTGTTGGTCTCGTCATTTTTTACCAAATCTAGTTTTTTATTGATCTCATCATAAGTATTTAAAATTACTTCGAGACCTTTTAAAAGAATTTTTTCAGGTAAATCTACTCCTGTAGATTCGAGAGTGAATACAAAACTGTTTCCATCATCAAGCTGTTTATAAGTACAAATAGAAACAGGTTGAAATCTTGCATGTTCTGAGCCAGTTTTTACCCTTGCTATTGCTTCCAAAGCTATCTTTTGACCTTTTGCAAGTTTCACAATTGGAATTGTATCATATACGGGGCGTATATTAGGGTCTGAAGAAATAAGATCTTTAGAATAAACAGTTATGTCTTCTTCTTTTGCTTCGATATCACATTTGAAATAAACAGTCGTATCCTCTTTTATGTTCAAAATATCAAATTTTATTGGAATCAATCCAAGTCGATGTGATAACATTTCATCAAACATTATTGAAGAATTTTCTACGATTATAACATCGTCTATTGCTAAAGTAGGAACCCTAGCTATTAAGACCCTTCTTAATAAGTTTACAAATTGTGGACTAACACCAGTGATTTTAAAGCTTAATGTAATATCATCCTTATTTATTAATTCTACGCTTATTGTCATTATGATTGATACTTATTAATAAAATCCATCTAGTATATAATATTTAATAAATGGATGAAGAAGCTAAGCAACTCTACATTAAAGCTGGAAAAATTGCTGCGAATGCTCTAAAGAAGGCCATTGATAAAATCTATATTGGAATGAGTTTGGAGGAAATTTGTAATTTGGTTGAAAATGAAATTATAAACAATGGTGCGGTTCCTGCTTTTCCATGTAATATATCTATAAACAACATCGCTGCACATAATACTGCAGATTTTGAAATAATAGAATATATTCCAAAAAATTCCGTGGTTAAAATAGATGTTGGTGCAAGTTGCGATGGATATTTAGCAGATACAGCCACCACTGTTTGCTTCAATGAAAATTTTCTTAGGATGGATGAATTTGCTAAGAAAGCATTAAAATATGCAATAGAAAGCATAAAACCTGGTAAAAAGACTTCAGAGATCGGGAGGATTATATTCAATGTAGCAAAATCAGGAGGATTTAAAGTAATTAAAAATCTATCTGGACACTCCATAAAAAGGAATTTGCTTCATGCAGGAAAATCAATTCCAAATTTTGATGACGGTTCAAATGAGAGAATTGAAAGAGATGAAGTTCTTGCTATAGAGCCATTTTTAACAAATGGATATGGAATGGTTGAAGATAGCGATACCGTTAGAATATTTTCATTCAAGTCTCCTCCAAGAACTAAAGGACTTAAGCATGCTGAATTCATAAATGAATTATGGAAAGAAAGATTCTACTTACCATTTTGTGTTAGATGGTACAAAGATAAGATCAATGCGAAAAGTCTAATGGAAGATTTAACTATGTTGATGCAAAGGAATGAATTGATAGGTTACAATGTTTTAGTTGAAACGGGAAAAGGATTTGTTGTGCAGGAGGAACATACTGTAATTATCGATGACGATGAAGTAATTGTAACTACAATTTTTGAATAAAATATTAGTTATAGTAACATAATTATACTATATATATACATTAGTATTGTAAAATGAAAATATACGGTAAAGATGTTAAAGATTTTGTTGAAGATGTAGTTAATGAGATAAAGAAAACAGTAGGAAATAAAATAGTTGTAGCCGCCATATCCGGCGGTGTTGATAGTACTGTTGCTGCATTTTTGTGTTGGTTAGCTTTGGGAAACAATGTAAAGCCTGTTATTATAGATACTGGTTTCATGCGAGAAGGAGAAATTGAAAATGTTGTAAAGAAACTTGAAGAAATTGGTATACATACAGAGGTAATAGATGCTTCATCGGAATTTTACGAGGCGTTGTTAAATAAAAAAGACGCTGAGGAAAAAAGAAAAATTTTTAGAGAAAAATTTTATGAAACTCTTGCTAAGGTTGTAAAAAATTTCAATGCATCATACATAGTTCAAGGAACAATAGCGCCAGATTGGATTGAAACCAAAGGAGGGATTAAGACACAACATAATGTTCTTTTACAGATAGGAATTGAACCTTACGAAAAATATGGTTTTAACATAATTGAACCTTTGGCCAATTTGTACAAAGATCAAGTTAGAACAATAGCTGAGTATTTAAATATTCCAAAAGAAATTATCTACAGACAGCCATTCCCTGGACCAGGACTACTAATAAGATGTGTAGGCGAATTTGATATAGATAAATTGAAAGCTCTTAAAAACGTAACAAAAATTTGTGAACCTTATTTAGAGAAAATTAATGCCTCGCAGTCATTTTTGGCAATATTTAAGAAACCAAGAATGGCAACATCTTCTAAAATAGTTGAATTCTTAAGGGAAACAAAAAGAATCATAGGTATTGGCGGAAGAGGATTCAAGAATTACGAATTCTATGAACTTGCTACCGGAGTTAAAGGCGATTCTAGAGTTTATGGTAAAATGCTTGGAATGTACTATAAAGAATTTGAGAAGTTTCTTGAACATAAAGATGAACTTCTACAAGAATTTGTAAGGACACTTCCAGATTATACAAGATTGTTGATAATGATCTCTGAACCTAGACCTGCCGGTAAATATGCAATAGCGATAAGAGCTGTGCTTACAAAGGATTTCATGACCGCAAGTGTTCCAAATTTGGATTTAGATTTAGCTCAAAAGATGGTTGATGAAATACTCAAAGATATAAGAATAACTCAGGTTTATTACGATATTACTCCAAAGCCACCTGCAACAATTGAATATGAATAAAAAGAAAGTTATAATCCTTGGACCTAGAGGTCAATACAACCATCTTATATATAGAAGGGTAAACGAGCTGGATTATGAAGCTTACCTTTATGATTTTTACGAAGACGTTCAAATTGAAGGAGATGCAGTAATAATAGGAGGAGGACCTGCTAGACTTGAGAAAAACAGCTATGAAGTAAAAAAAGTTAAAGAGATTGTAGACAGACTTAATAAGCCAATTTTAGGTATATGTTTAGGGTTTCAAATTTTAAGCCTAATATTCAATGGCGAATTAACAACAGCTAAACCAAATTTTGGTCCTAAGAAAATATACATTAAGAAATATGACGAAATTTTTGAAGGAATGCCTAAAGAGTTTACTGCATGGGAAAGTCATAATGATACCCTTTCAAAAATTCCAAAGAACTTTGAAGTCTTGGCAATATCTAAAGATAAGAACAGTGAGGTTATTGAGGTTATAAAACATATAAACAAGCCTTTTTATGGTGTACAATTTCATCCTGAAGTAGACCATACAGAGTTTGGTAAATTGATCTTAAAAAATTTTTTAAAGTTTCATGTCTGAGAAGCCAACCATTATTGTAGATTTCAGAGAAAGAGCTTCGAAAGTTCCTGAGCTTATAGTAAAAAAAGGAGCAAGTGTAAGATTTAACCAACTAGTATTAGGAGATTACATAATATCCAAAAGAATAGCTGTTGAAAGAAAAACCTCTTCTGATTTCATAAAATCAATATATGATGGAAGACTTTTCGACCAAATTAAAAGACTTTCTGAAAGTTATGAATTGCCTGTGCTTATAGTTGAAGGAAATCTTGAAGAACAACTAATTGAAATGCAGAATCCTAACGTTTTTAGAGGTGCTTTGGTATCATTGGCTATTTATTATAATGCAAAAATTTTCTATTCAGAAAATGAAAGTGAAACGGCTGATTATTTAGTCATACTAGCTAGACAAGAAAATAAGAAAAAAGAAATACTGACAGAACCTATAATAAAAGGTAAACCTAAAATTTTTGATAACGAAAAATGGGTCTATTTTGTTGTCCAAAGTCTTCCTTATGTCGGTCCTAAAAATGCAAAGTTGCTACTTGAAAGATTCCATAGCATAAGAAACTTAGCAAACTCGAGTATGATAGAACTATCTAGCGTTTTAGGAATAGCGAAAGCAAAAAAAGTATATGAAGTTTTAAACTACGAAATTAAATAACTATCTAGTTTCACCAGGGAAGAGAAGATCTGTAGCTTTTGTGAAAACTGTTGTTGAAACTCTTTTTACCTTTGCCAAAGTTTGTAATTCTTTGATATTTCTTGCGCCTGCATATCCCATAGCGGCCCTCAATCCAGCTGCTAACTCTTGAATTACATTAGTTGCTTCTCCTTTGTAAGGTAACCAAGCTTCTGTACCTTCAGCTATCTCTTTAGAAAGTCTTGCATATCTATCAACTGCAATCCTTTTTTGTCTTGCGCTTACGCTTCCCATACCTCTATGAAGCTTATAATACCTTCCTCCTAAAATCATCATAGGCGCAGGGCTTTCTTTGCAACCTGCAAATAAATATCCCATCATTGCACACGAAGCCCCAAAGGCGATTGAAATGGCGATATCTCCTGCATTCCTTATACCGCCATCAGCTATTATGGGTATTTCCATTCCAATTTCATCCAGAGCTTCCCTTGCCTTTGCAACAGCATATAAAGTTGGTGAACCCGCTCTTGTTAGTTGCGTAGTCGTACATACAGAACCGCTTCCTATTCCAACCCTTAATCCTGCTACTTTATCAAGTTTACTTAAAGAATCTAAAACTCCTTCTTTTGAGCCTAGATTTCCTATTACTACATCACATTGAACTTTTTCTATTATCTTCTTTGTAGAAGAAATCACATTTTCATTATGGAAATGTGATACATCTATTACCAATGCGTCAACGAACTTCGAAAGCTTTACAGCTCTATCCAAATCGAAGGGTGAAACAGCTGCTGCAACCCTTAATCTTCCTTGCTCATCTCTAACTGCATCTTTATACTTTCCTCTAAGACTAACATCTTTATAGGTTATTAGACCTACAAGTCTGTTATTTTCATCAACAACAGGCAACTTCTCAATCCTATACTTCTTCATAAGTTCAATGGAAGTTTCAGGAGTGATCTTTTCATTTGCTACTATAACATCCTTTGTCATCGCTTCTCTTACTTTTATTTCAGGGGAAGCAAATCTAACATCCCTGCCTGTTATTATTCCTAAAAGTTTATTGTTTTCATCCACCACAGGTAAGCCTGAAATTCCATGTTCTTGCATTTGCTTTGCAGCTTCACCTACAGTGGCATCTGGATGGATTACAACAACATCTCTTATTATGAAAGATTCTGCTCTTTTTACCCTTTTAACTTGTTCAATTTGCTCTTCTATACTACAGTTTCTATGAATAACACCTATCCCCCCATTTCTTGCTAAAGTAATAGCCATTTCCGCTTCGGTAACTGTATCCATAGGTGAAGAAACAAAAGGCACGTTTAAAGTAATATTAGTCGTAAACTTTGTCTGCAGTGAAATTTCTGATGGTTCAATATCTATATATTGAGGTACTAGAATGAAATCGTCAAAATTAAATGCATAATTTTCTTCAATTCCTAAATCTTTAAGCCTTACCATATAGTATTTTGTGATAAGTTTATTTTAAAGTTTATCAAAAACATCATCGATTAAGCTGTCTTTTAAAAGGGACTTTAATATGAGTAAAAATTGACCCTGTTCTGTTATTTTAGGAATTCTTTCTTGCTTAATAAGCGATTTTTTAATTATGTCGAATAAATAAGTTCCATCTTCAATATCAGATTGGACATAATATATAGCAGGAATTTCAGCTATAGCTTCATAGAAATAAACATATCCTCTGTATTTGTTTAAAGTATAAAATGGTTGGAGAGGATGTTCTGATAATAATGCATAGATTAGATCATAAATGTCCTTGTATTTGATAAGTGTTATATCCATAAACTTTTAACTTAAGCGAGCCTATTATTAGTTATTATGAGTATCAAAAGAAAATATCTATTAGCTTTAGAGGAAATAGAGAAAATTAATAAAGAAAGTAAAGATGTCTTAGATCTTAGCAAAAAAGTGCTGGATTATTTAAGAAAAAACTTTGAAAAATACAACTGGATTGGTATTTACGTTCTAACTGGAAACGTCCTAAAGCTTCTTGAATATAGTGGAGATAAAGAAACTGAACATAAAATAATACCTATAGATAAAGGTCTTTGTGGCATGAGTGTTAGAGAAAGAAGAATTGTAAATGTGCCAGACGTTAACGCTAGCTCTGAATATTTGCAATGTTTTTTGGAGACAAAATCTGAACTTGTTGTACCTATGTTTTTCAAAGAGAAGGTAATAGGCGAGATAGATATTGATAGCTATAAATTGAATGCCTTTGATAAAAATGATGAATGGTTTATATCAAAAGTTTGCGAAATTTTAGCACCTAAGATAAATGAATTACTTAAAAACTATATAAAAGTATAACAATTCATATTTTAAAAAACAGAAAATTAAAAATATCGTAATATATACATTATATTTAAATGGGCTCTGAAGTTGATCAAAAGAGAAGAACTTTCCTAAAGGGACTTTTAGGACTTTCAATATTAACAGCTATTGCTGGTACAGGAGCTATCTCCGCATATATTGGCACTAGTCCGCCTGGAACTAAGCTTCAATATCCTAAGGTGAAAATAGCAAATATTAGTGAGTTAAAATCTTTACAAGATAAAGGCTTACCTGCCGTTATTCCTTTCTGCTATCCTTTAACTTCCGAACCTAATTTACTTATAAAGGTTGGAAGTCCTGTGAAAGATGGAGTCGGTCCTGATCAAGATATAGTAGCCTTTAGCAGAGTTTGTCAACATTTAGGATGCACGATAGCTTGTTTACCAAATTATCCTTCAGACAAGTGCAATGGAGGATACTACTTAGAAATAGGTCCTCCATATCTACCTACAAAATATAGCAAAGTAATGTTTTGTCCATGCCATGGAAGCATTTATGATATTACCGATGATGCAAAAGTTTTGGGCGGACCTGCACCTAGACCTGTACCAAGAGTTATACTTGAATATGATAATACAACTGGGGATATATATGCAGTAGGTATGGAAGGTCCTGTAATATTGGGGAGAGGACCTCCTGGGCTCACTGGAACAAACCTAACAGAAAACCTAATTCCTGGAATGTTTGGAGGTACTTTAGTTAATGAAAATACGATTAGAAGTTGCTAGTGAGTAAGATGTCTAACATATTATCTAAAATTTCTGATTGGCTTGATCAAAGAATTGGGCTAACTAAAAACTGGTTAAGACCTATTCCTGAGTATGGTTTCGATTTTACCTATTGGTTTGGAGCAATAGCGTTTATAAACTTCATGATTTTGGTTGTAAGCGGTATATTATTAGCTTTCTATTATACACCTTCTGCAGCCCTTAATTCTGAAGGAATTCCTATGGCTTATGCAAGCACACAATACATAGATACACAAGTTCCATTGGGATGGTTACTTAGAACGCTACATCTATATGCTGCATACGGCATGATTATTTCCGCCTTCCTCCACCTTGTTCGAAACTACATAACAGGTGCATACAAAAAACCTAGAGAATTGATGTGGGTGGCTGGGCTTTTGATGGGCTTCGCCATGCTAGGAAGCGCCTTCACAGGTTATCTTTTACCTTATAATCAAATTTCATTCTATGCTACTGTAGTAGGTTATAATTTAGCTTTAAGCATCCCTGGAGTTGGAACAGTTCTAGGATATCTTATTGCAGGAGCTGGAACCCAAGATATAGTGCAAAGATTTTACTTGCTACATATTTACTTAATGCCTGGAATTTTGTTAATTCTTCTTGGAATCAAACTGTATATGTTTGAGAATCATGGTCTTCATGACCCCTTCAGGGATATTAAGAAAACTTTAATAAGAGTTTATAATTGGTTCCCAAGGGGTGTTTATTTCGTTGGAGTGTTGTTTTTAATCGATCTATCAATCCTCTTAACTTTTGCTTCATTGTTTCCAAATGATTTAGGCCTTCCTTATAATCCCAACAATCCTCCTGCGGTTGAAATACTACCTGAATGGTATTTCTTCTGGGTTTATGAGCTTATAAGGGTCCAATATCCTCAATCATTGCTATCTTTATTATCAAGCATGGGTATTGCTAATCCTGCTGCAGTATTTCCTCTTTTCCTATTGTTCTTAGCTTTGATTTATTTGTTCTTCCTACCTGCCATCGACAGATCAAAGAATGTGCATCCTAAGAAAAGATTTTGGATAGTTACTGTAGGTGCAATCATGTTTGGTGAAGTAATTATTTTATCATTTATTCCTTGGCTTTTCCAAAACGGCTTTATAACGCTTGATGAAATGGCAAGTCTTCCATTAATGGTTGCAAGCCTTTTATTGGTGGATGCGTTAATGATAGGAATAGTTTTAATCGTATACGCCTATAAAAAATGGCTATAGCAAAACTTTTGCTTCTCTTAAGTTCCTTACAAATTTTGCTTACTTTGGCCTTTTATCAAGCAGTAAGATATGGAATGGAAATATTTTACAATATAATTAGCATCGAAAGCATCGCATTGTTTACATTATTTTCTTTAGCAACAGTATTTTTATCACTGATTTTACTTACTATAATATACAAAATTAACAAGGTGAGAAGAAATGAATAAGACGTACGCGGCTATAATAATAGTTGCACTTTTAGTAATACAGCTAATATTGGTAGTTAACATCTATTTTCAAGATTTTCTCAGCTGGGAAGGGCAAAGTAAAGTAGGATTGTCTGTTGCCGCAATTTTATTCCTACTTGCCATACAGTTAATAGTATACGATAAAGCATATGGCATAGGAAGGGATAGATACGTAGAATGGAAAGTTGAAGAGGAACACTAGTGAAAGTAAGCATAGTTTTAAGTTCTTTTAAAGATAAAGAGACTCTCATTACTGCTTTAATATACGCTGCTTTCATGACGATTTCTGCAAAAAATGAAGCCAATTTAATTCTGTTAAACGATGGAGTAAAGTATGCAGAAAAGGATTATATTGATAAAGTTTATATCGATGAAAAAATAAAGAAGACGTTTTATTATCAGTCAAGCATAGATTTATCGAAAATTAAAAACGCCTTAGAATTTATCAGATATTTAAAAAAGAATTTTAACTTCAATGTTAAGCTTTGTAATACATCAGCAATATTATATGGTATATCTGAAACTCTCGCAAGTAAAGAAAAAATTTCAGAAGAGTTTGAACCAACGACGATCTATGATATATACATAACTATAAGAACGTCAGATTTATGCATATATTTATAAGTAATAGGTTAAATTTAGCATTATTTACTCTACTTTTGGCAAATGTCTTCATTCAAAGAAAAAGTTGTTGATATACTTTTATTGTATAAATTCAGAGTTTGGACCCTTCTAATTTACACTGGTATATTATCTTACTTAATAGCTGTACAATATGGGTATATTTTTGATACAACTAAAATAATTTCACTTTTCGTTGCAGGCACATTAAGCATAATGGGAAATGGTGCAATTAATGAATACCTTGAAATAGAGTATGATAAAATTATGAAAAGAACGAAAAATAGACCTTTGGTTAAGGGAACGATACCCCCAAGATTTGCTATTTCAAGTGGCATAATCTTGATTATAATTTCAGTTATAATTTCTTACATTTTGATTAACCCGTTAACAACTTCATTCATATTGCTAGCAACTATTATCTACTTTGTTTATACTAAGTATCTAAAGAGAACTACTTGGATTAATGTACTAATTGGAGGATTTGCAGGAAGTTGCACTGCTTGGTGTGGATGGTCTGCAGCTACAAATAGCTTAAACCTCATGGGCTTAATGCTAGGACTGCTAGTTTACTTCTGGACGAATCCTCATTTCTGGTCTTTAGCTTTGAAATTGAAGGAAGATTACAATAAAGCAGGCTATAAAATGCTAACATCTATGTTGAATGAAAAAAATGCTGCAAGAGCAATTGCTATCTCTTCGCTTCCTCTACCGATTGTAACTTTACTAATATCATTCATAGGAAAATTGAGTTTAATATTCGTTTATTTTAGCATAGCTTTGAACATCTTGTTTTTGATTTTTGCTACTATTGTTTATTTAAAGCCAACCGAGAATAATAGTTGGATTTTATTCAAATTTTCTACACCTTGGCTTGCAATAATATTTCTTATGATATTACTAGATTTAAACAACTATTCCTTTGCGAAACTTTTACTTCATATCCTTTATAATTTAACTGTATAGTATCCTCTTTTATAGAAAATCAAAGGCAAGTTATCTTTTCCTTTGAAATAATCAATTACTTTTCCTAGAAATATTGTATGATCACCACCATCAAATGAGGCATATTTTTCACATATTATGTAACCTATGCACCCTTTTATTATCGGGCAGTTGCTTCTAATTTCATATTCCAAGTTTTCAAACCTTTTATCTTCTAAAGCAGGATCTGCAAATCTTACAGATAGATTTTCTTGATTTTGTCCCAAAATGTTTACACAGAAATGGCTAGCATTATTTATAACATAATGAGACCTTTTCCCTTTCTTTATGCATATCAGTATAAGTAAAGGATCGAGCGACAAAGAGGTAAAGGAATTTACAGTTAAGCCGTAGGGTCTGTTTCCTTCAAAGGCTGTAACTATGGTTACTCCTGTTGGATACATTGACATAAATTCTCTGTAATCCATTTTCAGAAAGGTTTTTGTTTATAGTATGAAGGATCTCTTACTCCTGAATCCTTAAAGGCTAGAGCTCTTCTTCTACAGTTACTACACCAACCGCAATGTATAGGTATTTTATCTCCTTCAATTTCAACAAAGCCTAAATTTCCTCTGTAACAACTATAGGTATATTTCCATGGAACTCCTAGTTGCTGACCTAACTTAACTATTTGATCTTTGTCGTAAAATATCAATGGAGCATTTATTTTATACTCCCCATAATGTGTAGCATAATCTACTAGTTCATTCATCTTATTTAAGAACTCTGGAGTGTTGTCTTTCATTGCAACAGGTGTTTCCCTTCTTATTCCAATGTAAATATCGTATTTGGTCTTACGAGAAATATCGAACGATTCAGCATGTGCTAACCCTATTAATATTAAAATTGCATTCCTACATGGATCCCACCATCTTAAGATTCTTTCTTTTGCCTTTTCAGGAATCCAAAGCTCTTCGATCTTTGTTTCAGGAATTTCAATATCCTTTTTAACAAGAAGTGAAGTGCTTATTTCGCCAAGCCAAGTTATGTCTATCGTTTTCATCTTGAGATTTAATGATTCGCATATTTTACTTATGCAATAATGTTCTTCGTTGAAAGTTCTTTGGCCGTAATTGCAAAAAATTACCAAGGTATCTAGAGGCTTGAAAGAATGAAGAACATAATAAAGCATAGTAACACTATCAACTCCTCCACTAACTAAGCATATTGCACCTCTTTTTTCAACCATTAACTTGATAATTTAAAGAAGTGTTTATAATTATTTACTTAATTGAAAACCTCGCCCTTTAAAGCTGGAATTAAAAGACTTGAAATTTTTTAAAGAAAATTTTATTAAGAATGGCAGCAACGCTTCTACCTAGCTTGAATGAGAGCCTAATGGGACTAAGGGAGAAGCTATCAGTATACAACATGCTTTTATTTTATTTTCAATGAGGATCCCTTGTTAATTTCAAAATTTCGGTACCCGAGAAATTAAATGGGGGTGTTCTCTTAGCTACTTACTGCCCATCAAATGAGAAAGTAATTCCGAATCAATGCTGGGAACAATTAAACACTTTGAAAAGTGAAATTTCGAACTTTTCAAGGTGTGGAGAAAGTCGGTTAATTAAGGAACGAAGAATTAAATAAGAAGTCTGAAGTCTTCTTTTACAGAATTTAATACTACGTGTGTATTTGTTCTTTCTACATAGTTTAGTGATAAAATAGTTTTAACAAAATTATTTAATTCTTTTCTATTCCTGAATTTTGCCACAACTATAGCATCGTAGTCTCCTGTTACATCGTAAACTAAGCAAGTATTTGGTAGTTTAGCTATTTCATTTTCAACTTCCATCAGCTTACCTTGTGAGACTTTTATGTCTATAACAGCTATAAGATCATAGCCTAGTCTTTCATGATCAAGGAGAGCTGTATAACCTGTTATTATTCCTTCACTTTCTAATTTCTGTATCCTATTGATAACTGTTCCTACAGAAATGCCAAGTCTTTCAGCTATTTTCCTTGAAGATAATCTTCCGTTTTCTAGCAGTATTTTGACTATCTTTGTATCCAATTCATCTAAACTTTTCCTTCTTTTCATAACAGACTTTTTGCTATTGAAAAAGCCAATCTTGGATGTGATAATAGCTTAAAAGCAACCCTTTTTACATCCAAACCGTTTGCTAAATCAAGAATATCTTGATCTGACAAAACATCAGCTAATTCATCCAACATCTCATCTGGAAGGTTTTCAAGAACACGCATAGCTCTAAGACTTTTCCTTATTCTATTACCCCAATATTCATCATATCTTTGCTTAAATTCCATCAATCTTACTCTACTATTGTTGTTCTCCAATGCAGCTTTGGCCGCAACTTCACCTGCTATAATTCCTGCAGCTACTGAAGAATGTATTCCTGCTCCTGTAAGAGGAATAACGGTTCCTGCAGGATCACCTATTATTATAGCGCCATCAACAACATTTTTCTCTATTAAACCTCCAATAGGGACGGGCGCTCCTCTGTAATCAATTATTTCAGCATCGCCTAGCTCATCCTTAAAATCATTTATGAATTTATCCAAGAAGAGTTTCGCAGGAGCTCCTCTTACTCCTACACCAACCTCAGCCATTTTTTCATTTTTGGGAAATATCCATGCATAACCCTTCGGAGCCCACTTATTTGCAACATAAAATCTAACTGCATCTACATCTCTAAACTTTTTGCCAACCATTATGTATTGCACAGTAGGAATTGGTTCTGGTTTTTCCTCTATTCCTAAACTCCTAGCAGTTATCGAGGCATATCCGTCAGCCCCTATCACAACTTTAGAAAAATATTCTCCATGTATAGTTTTAACCTTCATAATTTTCCTTTCAGGATCAAAATTTACTTCCTTGACTTCCTCTCTAACTTTAACTTTACAACCATAATCTACAGCTTGTATAACAAGTTCTTGGATAAATCTAGATTTATTAATCAAATATCCTTTTTCTTTTATATCAATCCTTTTCAATGAAGGAGAATAAACCTGAGCATAAGCTACATTTACTATCAAATCACTTTTAGGAGAAATTCCTGCCGTTTCAAAGGTATTTGGACCTACTGCTTCTCCACATGGCTTATTCGCTTGAATTGTGGGATACTTTTCGATAATTAAAGTCTTTGCACCATGCTTTGAGGCCGATTTTGCAGCAGCTGCTCCTGCAGGACCCGCACCGACAATTATAACGTCATACATGTTAATCATTTTCCTAAAAACTTCTTATCTAAATAAAAACTTAACTCAAAAAATTTCAAATGTTATTGCATTAAGTCCTTAATTTTTTTTAACAAATACTTATCAATAATCGCATTTAGGCCATATTTACTAAAGGCTTCAAGCTCAGCCTTTTGCTTGTGTTTTTCAAAAATGCTTATTTGATATTTCCAAAAACTTTCATCATATCTTGGATCATTTTTCATTGTCTCCAACCTGCGAATATCAATTTCATTAAGCGGTATTGAAGGCAAACCGTATTTTTTAATGTCTGAAGCATATATTCCTAACCATTTTGCTTCAGGTGTTGCTAACTCAGGAATATGTGCTGCAATAGCTGAGCCTGAAATTATAACTCTAGCTATGTGCATTCCCCAAGGATCTGCGTCGGTTAAAACAAAAACAGGTAAACCAAGTTCCTTGTTTAACCTTTTTATTAGTAATCTTGTAAATCTAGGTGCCTGTCCTCCTGTATCTATTAAAATTGCATTAAGCTTACTGTATACTTGCTCTTCAATAAATCTTCTAAATATAGCACCTTTTTCTATAGCTATTACCAACTTTGCATTACATTCTACGAATTTGGCAGTTGCTAAAGATAAACCAATGTTTTTTCCATCAGGATCTGTTGTAAGATTAACTCTTTGCCCTCTGTGCGTTGGAGGGTTAACATATTCTACAGTTAAATCACCAAAAATTGAGCTTTTTTCTTCAGGAATTATATTGAAATTTTCTCTTGGACAACCCAATATCGTTTCAAGTTCAACTACCAACTTATCGGATTCATCCTGCTCATCAAACTTTATTTTTAAGTCATTGAAAGAATTATAGAATAAATCTCTGAGACTGCAGGATCTGTCTTTGGTTATCAAATTTTCCTTTGCAAAAAACGCTATCCAAAGCAGTTGTGAAAATATTTTTGCTTGTCTTATATTTGAAGCTTTTCTTATTACCTGTTTTTTTCCTAATCTTACTATTTTTGCCTGCTTATCATATACAACGTTTGAAACTGACCTCAGAGGAAGCTTTATTGTAGGAAACTCTTGTTTTTGAATATAATTAATGACTTCCTTGCCTATAAGCGTTAACCTTTCAATTACTTCGTTTCTTTCCATTTTCAGTTTGCAACCTTTATTTCTAAGTCTTCATAATTTTCTTTTAAAAGTTTTTCCCTGAAACTCTCTAAATAATTCTTTAACTTATTATAATCGATCTCGGCAAGCTTACCAGCAAAGTATACTATCTTCTCTATGTATTCACTAAGATATTTTTTCCTTTCTCTTTGATATTCAGAAAATCTCTTCTTATTTAGGTATGAACTTAGATTTCTTGCGTTTTTCCTTAATGATAATTCTATTTCCCTGTATATTTCAGGTTGGTTTGCAATATACTCTTTGCCTAAAGTCTTGTAAGGTATTTTTGTTGAACAAATATGAACAAAAAAGGCCACAGGTTCTTGGTATATGTTTATTTTGTAAACATTCCAATTTATTTCCTTTATGACCTTCATCGATACATCGTTATAACTGTCATATATTAATGGAATTTTGTTTGCAAATCTGAACAAGTTTATTTCCCCTTCTTGAGGTAAAGGTATTCCTCCACCATAAGCTATAGCTGTTTCTACAATAAATGGATGACCTTCGTAGCTTGAAGGTTCTCTTTGATCAAACGAGATAAATTCAGGCTTAAACATCTCGTTTATGCCAACCTTAAGATATTCGCCTATTGGTGAAAGAGCTCTTGAATCAGGACGCTTAAAAGGATAGCTCTTCATCAATTCATGCAATCTCTGTAATTCTTCTTCCTTTAGTCTACTTACTTTAATATTTGGGTCAATATGAGCTCGGCTTAATATATCGATAGCTGTTTTAAATCCTATTTTTTGGAATCTTTTTACTAGGAATTTCAAAACTGTATTTTGCGGATCTGATTTAATCATCCTTCTAAGAATTTCAAGATCAACTCCTTTAGGATGATACAGCACCTCCTTTGATTGAGGAGGCATGCTCGAAACTTTCCTTTCGAAAAATAGGTTCGTGCCTTCAAAATCTACATACAACAACTGGAGATAAGGGACAATTATTGCTGTTTGAAAAAGGTAATCAATTATCTTCTTTTTTGCTGATTTATAGTTTCCTAAAAAATTGAAATCTATTATCAGGCCATGCCATCCATTATTATTAGGAAGCTTTTCATATTTGAGAATTTTAGGTTGATTTTTAACTATATCTATCAACATTTCATAAAAGTGAATAAATCTGTTATCATCAACTGTTGAGGTTATTATCCTAAATGGTGTATTTGTTGTGATCTGACCATATAAAACGGCCATCTTGCCCCCCAACCCAAATATTCCCCTATGTTGCTTAAGAACAAATTTTGAACCGTAAAGTATTTTCCCGAAAGCATAAGGAACCTTGCTTGAAGGTACTCCTATCCCATTATCTTCCACTCTAATGTTTATTTTTTGCTCTTCTTTATCAGAATTTTCATCTAAATTTTTAATGTAAACATAAATGTTTGGAAGTATTCCGCCCGCTTCACAAGAGTCAAGAGAGTTTTCAATTAACTCTCTTACTATAGTATAGCAAGTTTTTGTTGAATTCTCAAATCCAGCTATTTCTTTATTTCTGTAAAAGAAATCTGAAGGTGATATTTCTTCAAATTTAAGCATATATATCTTTGTAATTTAATTATAAAAGAATATTGAAAATCATAAAATTTTTCTAGATTTCCTTTCTCTTATTACTTTCTCTAAAAATTTGAATACAACAGAATGAGGCGAACCATTTACTATTTTTTGAATCGCTTGCTTTGCATATTCAACATCCTCATAGCTTCCTAGAAGAAAAATTTTGCTATCAGTTATGTGAATTTTTACGCCTGTAGATTCAGATATCCTTTGCTTTACTTTTCCATCTTCGCCTATTATTCTTCCCATGACACGTCTAAGATCATCTTTATTCCCAAGAATCTCCTTTAAATCTATTATGTAAAGATAATAATCCTGCTCCAAAACTAGTTTTGAATCTTCTTCGCTAAGTCCATAGCTTAAGCATATTATGTAATCACGCATTTTTAGATTGTCGCTTTTATCATCGATTGGGGTAATTAATGCTGTTAAATCTATTTCATTTATACTTACCTTCGTTCCGGTAATTTTTTCAGCTTCAATAAGTAAATTAGGATCCTTTTTAATTTTGTTTATAAACTTTTCAGTGATTGGTACTATAATTGACGATTTCATAATTTAAAATATGACATATTTTGAATATATATTCAAGTGAAAAAAGAAAAAGATACGGAGAGACTAGCTACTTTAGAAGAAGTGTTTGATTATTCAACTGTAATGACTGCTTATTCTCTCATAAGAAAAAATATAATAGATCACTTTAATGGAACATTATCTACAGGAAAGGAATCCAGGGTTTACTTAGCTTTCGATAGCAACAATAATATGTTAGCAGTAAAAATCTATCTAATTACTTCAGCTGAATTTAAAAGAGGTATGAGAATGTATTTAGACGATTATGGTCTAAAACTTTATAGCAAAAACTTCAGAAATGCTGTATTTTATTGGTGTGAAAAAGAATACAAGCATTTAAAAATAGCTTATGAAGCAAATGTAAGAGTACCTAAGCCTATAGCATATAAAAATAATATATTGGTTTTGGAATTTTTAGGTGAAGAAGGAAAACCCGCTCCTTTATTGGCTGATTGCTATGGAATAGATTTTGATAAGGCATACCATGATATAATCGAAAGTATTCAAAATTTATACAAAGCGGGATTAATTCATGCGGATTTATCAGAGTATAATATACTTTATCATAAGGAAGCACCTTATTTGATAGATTTTGGACAATCCGTAAAAATAAGTCATCCAAACGCAAACTATTTTTTACTCAGGGATATCAAAAACATAAACAAGTTTTTCAGAAGTAGAAAAGTTCCTGTAATAGAAGATTATGAACTTTTTGAAAAAATTACAAGCTATTAACTTTGCTTTAGTCTCTGCAGAATACCCATCCTTTCCAATTCCTTTAATTCCGATCTTTTGTATATATGTAAAAGGTCTCCTCTAGTCTTTTCCTGCATACCATACCAAGGAAGCACCAAAACTATATCGCCTTCCTTAAGCCATTCTTTCTTTTTAAATTTTCCAGGAATTCTGCATATTCGTATTTCGTTATCTTCGCATCGAACTTTTACCCTATCAAAACCTAAAGATTGAACAACCTCGCCCAATAATTCTCCCTCCTTTGGAATTCTAACAGATCTAGTTTCTTCTTCTTTGCTCATACTGTCACCTCAAATCCAAGAGAATTGTATATACATGTCTATTTTTTGATCTTACAGAAAAAGATTCCTCATATCTACAGTAATATTTTTTCGCTAAAGTTCTTGCGATTTTTCTGGCAACATTTACATGAAGAAAATATATGTCGTTTCCATAATGGAATCTTTCATACTTAATTATTTCTTGAGAGTTTCCTAACATTTCCTCCATTTCTCTTTCTATCTTACTGACAGTAGTTAGGTCTGAATCTCTTATTTGCAATATTGCAGAATAATTCTCTGTTTTTAAATTAAGACAATCGTTACAGAGCCTTTTGTTAATTTTTAATTCTATTTTTGCTTTTGATTCATGAATCAAATCGAAATCTTTAAGTAACAAAGTAATATTAGCTATTCCAAATGAAAAGTTTTCATTGATTGAAAATTTTACATTCTTTAGATATACTCCTTCTTTTGTTTTTAGCTTCCTTGAAATATAGCTTTCAATGTATGAATTTATATCTTCCAATGTCTTTACCCTTTTCCAATTGATTGTCTTTATACTATAGCATGAAGGGCAAATTGTTAACTCTATTTTTTTAATATCTTGAAATAATCCCTCCGATAAGAAACAATCTAAACAAAGATTTCTGGATTTAGATATAATTGAATCACTCCTTCCACATATTGCACAATTGAGCGGCATTATTCAACAACTGAACTTGTTGCACCACAAGCAAGACATTTAAGGAAGATATTCTTTTTCTCTCTTACAATGATAGTATCGTTTGAATTACATACAGGACATAACAAGTACTTCTTTATGTAATATTTAAGGGACATGTTTATTCTTTCAAAGGTAAATTTTCCGAAAAGAATAAGCTGTTTCGTATTAGGTTCTATCATTCCACTTATCGCTAAATCCTTAAAGAAAAAACTTGCCAAATCTTCTAGATCCCTATTTAACTTTTCAGCTATTTCCTTAAAGTTAGTTATAATTGTTCTATTCTTAACATTAATAACTTCTGCAACAGGCTGCTCAAACCTTCTAAATTTATCTACCTTAACTTGAACCATTGAATATAACCTATCTAACATCTTTTCATAAGATGAAATGCTAAGAGATTTTTTCATTACAGTTTTAAGTATAATATGATTTATTTATTTTTGATTCGAATAAATAAAAATGGAAAGTTTCAAAGCAGCAATAATAGGAGGATCGAGTGTTTATAACATTCTTGACAATATAAAAGATATTATTAATGTTCAAACTCCTTTTGGAAATTCACAACCTTTTGCTATAGGATATATAGGAAATAACAAGGTTGTTTATACAAACAGGCATTCCTTGCCAGGTACAAAAAATTTTGCTCACGCTTTGCCTCCCCATAGAATCAATTATAAAGCATTGATATTCGCGATAGCAAAATTAAGAATAAGAAATATAATAGCTGTATTATCCGTAGGATCTTTAAAAAAAGAATATAAGATAGGTTCCTTTTTTATTCCTGACCAGTTCATAGACTTCACAAAAACTAGAGAGTATACTTTTTATGAAGGTAAATTAATAGGTTCGGAAGGAATTATTGAAAAAGAAAATGAAGTTAAGCATATAGATGTTACAGAGCCTTTTTGTTCAAAGCTTTCCGAATTAATATATCGAAAATGTTTTGAATTAAAAATAGATGCATATTACGGTGGATGCTACGTATGCACCGAAGGACCGAGACTTGAAACACCAGCTGAAATTAAATTCTTTAGCATAATAGGAGGAGATGTTGTTGGAATGACATTAATTCCTGAATGTATATTAGCTAAGGAATTAAATCTATGTTATTCGCCTTTATGCATAATTACAAACTATGCTGCTGGCCTTCAAGAAAGAGTTTCATTGGAAGAAGTAAGAGAAGTAGGAAAGAAAGTTGAAAGAAGGTTGAAAGAATTACTTGAGAAGATTTTGAATGAATTAAAGATGGAATAATTTTTTAAAAAAACTTAAATAAAGCATAAAATGAACAAGTAATATTACGGAGGGAAGAAAACTAAACGTTTTAGTAACATGTGCTTGGCCATATGTTTATACAATTCCTCATCTAGGGAATATTCTGCATCCCTTATCTGCAGACGTTATTGCTAGATATTACAGGTTGAAAGGGAATAATGTTGTTTTTGTTAGCGGTTCAGATGAACATGGCACACCTATAGAAGTTGAAGCCATTAAACAGAATAAAAAACCTATAGAGCTAACAAATGAAATGCATGCAAAAATAAAGGACTTGTTTGAAAAATGGGAAATATCCTTCGATAATTATACAAGGACTGAAAGTGAAATACATAAGAAGTTCGTAATGGAATTCTATAAAAAGGTATATCAAAATGGATATCTCTTTAAGAAAAAAATTACACAACTTTTCTGCGAAAATTGTTCAAGATTTTTGCCCGATAGGTTTGTAATAGGAAATTGCCCATACTGCGGTTATGATAAGGCAAGAGGAGACCAATGCGAAAACTGTGGACGATTGCTTGAACCTACTATTTTGATTAAGCCTAGATGTGCTATTTGTGGGAACGAACCTGTCTTGAAAGAGAGTGAACACTTTTTCATAGATTTTCCTAGACTTAAAGAAAAGGTTGAAAATTACATACAGAATAATCCATACTTCGATAAAAGAATAAAGACAATAAGTCTTAACTACATCAAAGACGAATTCCAAGCAAGGGCCTTGACAAGGGATAACAAATGGGGAGTCCCAGCACCTTTTGAAGAAGCAAAAGGTAAGACTATTTATGTCTGGTTTGAAGCAGTGTTAGGATACATATCTGCAACGATCGAATATTTCAAATCCTTAGATGAGTGGAAAAATTTCTGGTTCGATAGAAATGCATTAACATTTTATTTCATTGGTAAAGATAACATTCCATTTCATGCTATAATTTTCCCTGCACTTCTAATGGCAAATGGAGAAGGATATAATCTTCCTCATGTGATATCGGCAACTGAATTTTTAACTTTCGAAAAGAAAAAGTTTTCTAAAAGCCAAGGAATAGGTATTTGGATAGACGAAGCAATAAGTATTCTAGATGCTGATTATTGGAGATATGCTTTAATTTATAATAGGCCTGAAGAAAGGGATACAGATTTTTCTGTTTCAAATTTTGTTGAAATAGTTAATTCACAGCTTAATGATACTTTGGGAAATTTCATTTACAGAGTATTACTTTTCATCAAAAGATATTACAATTACAAAGTTCCCATTCCTAAAGAAATAAATCAAGAAGCTGAAGAACTACTTAATAAAAGGATAAGATTAGTGGATGAAGTCGATGAAGCAATGAAACAAGTTAAGTTAAGAGAAGCCTTAAATTTGAGTATGAATTTAGCTAGAGAAGGAAACAGATTTTTAAATGAAATGAAACCTTGGGAACATGTAAATGAAAATTCTGAAATTGCGAAAAACGTAATATATGCTTGCTTTAATGTTATATGTACGTTAAGCGTGATTCTTTATCCCTTTATTCCTTCATCATCACTAAAAATCAGGGAACAATTAAACTTAAGAAAAGAATTCCTTTGGGAAGATGCTAAAAAGCTAATAAATGAGGAACACGTAATCAATGAACCAAAGATAATCTTTAACAAAACAACTGAAAAAGAGATTCATCAAAAGCTTAAAGAGATAAGAAAAATTGGTGAATAATATTTAAAATAGGATTTAACATATTCAAAATAGTTGAATGCAAAAGTATTACATTGAAACTTATGGATGTACATTTAATGAAGCTGATAGCCAGTTTATAGCATCCTCATTAGAGTCATTGAATTTCATAGAAACTAAAGATCCTAGAGATGCTGATGTAATAGTAATAAACACATGTTCAGTAAGAAAGGAGTCAGAAAATAAAGCTATTGATGCAATAAAAAGGCTTAATGCAATCAAAAAGGATGAAAAGGTTAAACTTATAGTTACAGGATGCATGGTAAAGTTGAACCCTTACAAATTAACCAACATAGAAAAAAATGCATATTATGTAACTCCTTCTAAAATTTCAGAAATACCTTACATAGTTTCACAAGATAAATTAAAGAACAATTTGCTTATAGGTCCGAGTGAAAGAAACTACGTTGTAATACCAAGACATAGAGGCGAGATTTCATATTCTTTACCTATATCCTCAGGATGCTTAGGTTCATGTACATTTTGTTCAGTTAAATTTACTAGGGGAAAATTATATAGTTATCCACCATCTTTAATAAAAGAGGCTTTTTTAAATGCTATCAAGGGAGGTGCAAAGGAAATATATCTTACATCCCAAGATACTGCAGTATATGGACTTGATATAAATACAAACCTTTGTACATTGATAAGCGGATTGCTTGAGAATGATTATGAATTTAGACTTAGAATAGGAATGTTTACTCCTTGGTTCGCCTTTAGAATACTGGATGGGTTGATAGAAATCTACAAAGACAAAAGAGTTTATAAATTCTGCCATGTTCCTGTTCAGAGCGGAGACGACAGAGTCTTAAAAGATATGCTAAGGCTTCATACCATAGCTGAATTTGAAGAATTCATAAACAAACTAAGAAGTTATCATCCAGATATTTTTATTGCTACCGATATAATTGTTGGCTTCCCAACAGAAGATGATGAAGCTTTTGAAAATACCTTGAAATTAATGGAAAGAATAAAGTTTGATAAGGTACACATAGCTCAATATTCACCAAGGCCTTTCACAAAAGCTGCATCCTTGAGACAATTGCCTGATTCGGTCAAAAAGGAAAGATCAAGAATTGCTACAAAACTGGCTGACGAAATTTCTTATAAAATAAATCACAAGTTTATAGGAAAATGTTTGGAAGTGCTTGTTGTAGGAGAGTCCGAGAAAAATCAACTAGAAGGAAGGGCAAATGATTATAGGTGCGTAATTATAGAAAGTAAGAATAAAGATTTGATAGGAAAATTTATAAATGTTGAAGTTATTGAAGCTACGCCTCATTACCTTAGGTCTAAACCAATCGATTAATATATAGATCTTCATAAAGAATAAATATTATCTAGGATTAACTTATATATTTAAACCTTATTTAACAAAAAATTTAAATATTTAAAATTATATGTTTAATTAATGAATAGGATAATATTAATTTCTATCATAATTATTATAATTATTATAGCAGGTATATTTATATATTATGAAATTCCGCATTATAACATCAAAACAATTTCAGCACAAACTGATTCCTCATCTAATCCTAGTATAGAAATAAAAGCTATTTTTAAAAATAATTTTACACTTGGGCAAATAATAAGGAAAGAATTCCATGCTGTTGTTATTTCCCCAGTTCCTTTGTTTTTAGGAAGTGGTCATCATGAAATTTCAAATTTGAATCAAACAAACAATGCTTTTGAAGTAATTTTATTCCAAAAGTCTGTTTATAACAATGATACTTTAAGAGGCCTTATGAATCCATTAATAAATACAATATTTGAAGAATGGAAAAGCATTGCAAGCAAGAATACCTTGAATGTTTCATTAACACTTTATTCCGACTATATAATTCAAACAAATGATACTCTTTATGTATATCAGTATTTTGATAACATCCCATATAGCTTAGATAGATTGCCTAATCAATTCAATGCAACTTCTTACTTCGATTTAAGCCATCCTAGCTTTACTTTTAAAATTGGTTCAAGTAGCAATATTCAACCACAGCTTACATGTGCTCCAAATACAAACTGCCAAACAACAACAACGATTGTAAATCAAACAACAATTACAGGACCATTGCCTTTAATGGTAGCTGCAATAAACAATACATCTCAGTCGTATTTAGCTTATGATTTTGCATCGTTACAAGGCTCAATTGAACTATCATTTACTAGCGCTTCTGCTTCAAGTTCTAACAAACCAGCTTATAGTATTACAGAAATCTCAACACAGCCATCATGGAGCGGAACTGATAACAACTTTTCTTACGTAAACATACCTGCAGCTGCTTATCCAACTAATTTGGCGAACATAAGCATGATCTACATCCCTGATGTTACTTACAATGCGGTGGAATTAAGAACTGATTACTATGAATTGCAAGGAACATGCTGTGTATACTTAGGGAGTGTATATTCAACATCAATAAGTGTAGTATCAATAGTAAATAATAATTTTAATCCAAAAATCAACTACTTGCGTAATCTAGCAAATTCACCTTACTGGTTCCAAGTAATAAATTCAATAAGCTTCACAAACACATACACTATTAACTTAGCGCCAAACAGTTACATTGACTATGTAACATACACGCAGTATGCAACAGGTTATACAAGCGCTGCAGATGCATTAAATACTGCGCTAAATGCTGTGAGCATCGCTGTATCTTCAATAGGTTTTGGACTGGCAATTGCTGATGCCCTTTCAATACTTCCTGGAGCAGGAACAGCTGCAGATGCGATAAGTTTGATTAATTTGTCACTTGCAGGTGTTGGATTGGACTTATCGATAATTAGCGCATTCTCTTCAATAATGTATTCGACTAATGCCAAACTTACTTTTAACTCTGTAGGATTATCAAATCTTCCAAATCCATACACAGATCTTTCAAATAATTTAATCGTTTATTTATATCAAGCTACAAATCAATCATTCGTTGTAATTAACGGGAATACTTATTACTTCAATTCCCCGTTTACATACATATATGCAAACATATGATAAAGATCTCTAAACGGGCTTTGTTTTTTTATCCTTAATGAATTTCCAAGAAAGAATCATTGTTCTAGGATGTGATGCCTTAACTTCATTCAATCTACTTATCGAAGTACTTGATGGGGAATTCTTTATTATCTCAGGGTTTGTATAAGCTTCTTTAATAATTTGCTTTATAGCATGTGCATATTTTTCAATGTTTTCAAGAGTTTCATCTTCGGTAAATTCAAATAACATAGCCTCATCTACTATTAGGGGAAAATATATCATGGGAGGATGTAAGCCATAGTCAAAAAGTCTTTTTGCAACATCTTTTGCAGTTATTCCTGTTTTCTGAGCTAATTTTGATGCGGAGAATAAGCATTCATGAAATCTCATGACTTTTTTATCGTGCGTTAAAGATATATCATCAACATCTTTCATTAGACTAATAAAATACTGTGTATTATAAACAGCTTTGTCTCTTGCTTCTTTAAGACCCTCATATCCTTTCGATAATATATAAGCTAAAGCTTTAAGCAAAACTAAAGTATTTCCAAAATTCTCCCTAACTCTTCCTATTGTGTGTTTTAGATCATAGTTTAGGTAATACTTATCTTCCTTTTTCTCAATTACAGGCACCGGCAAGAATTCTTTAAGGAATTCCTTTACGCCTAAAGGCCCTGCACCGGGCCCTCCTCCTCCATGTGGAGTAGCAAAGGTTTTATGAAGATTTAAATGAACTAGATCAAACCCCATGTCTCCAGGCCTGCAATAGCATAAAATGCCGTTAAGGTTTGCTCCGTCATAGTAAAGTAGACCTCCTGCTTCATGGATAATCTTAGAAATTTCCAGAACATCCTTCTCAAATAAGCCTAAAGTATTAGGATTAGTTAGCATTAAGCCTGCTGTCCTTTTTGATACCAAAGATTTCAACTGCTCAATATCAACTGTTCCTTCTTCGTTAGATCTTACCGTAACAACTTTAAAATTAGCCATTGCTGCGCTTGCAGGATTTGTTCCATGTGCAGAGTCAGGAACTATAATTTCATTCCTAAAATCACCCTCACCATTAACTTCATGATATTTTTTTATTATTAGAACTCCTGTAAGCTCTCCGTGAGCCCCTGCAGCAGGTTGAAAAGAAAATTTATTCATTCCTGTTATTTCGCAAAGATATTCCTCCAATTTATATAATAGTTCGAGAATTCCTTGACAGTTTTCTTCAGGCAAAATATCATGTAGCAAAGAAATATTCTTGTTATTGGCAAGTCTTTCCATATATTTTGGATTGTATTTCATTGTACATGAACCCAAAGGATATGGACCAATATCTATTGCATAATTCATTCTTGATAACTTGGTAAAGTGTCTTACTATAACAGGTTCAGGCAAATCAGGTATATTGGGATCGTTTTTTCTTAAAAGATCTTTGGGTATAAGATTTTCAACCTCCCTAACTTCTTCCTCTGTAGCCCAGTATGCATGATCTGTCTGTAGATCGTTATACAAAAACAAAAGCTTTTCGGGATATGTAGCTTGTTTAAACATTTTTCAAAAACTCTTCAAATGTTTTACAAGCTGCTATGATTGCTTCTTTGTTATGTAATTCATTTACACCTAATAATAAGCAATCTACAAATTCAGGAAAATCTTTGGATAAATTCTTTCCAAACGCATAACCTGCTGAGTAGATTTTATTGATGATTTCATTTGCATCTTTGTTTATTTTTACCAAGACATTCCTGAAATGAACTGAATCGGGAAAAAGTACGTTAGCAAAGTGAATTTTCTGAAGTTGCTGAATTAAGATTTTTGTGTTATTAAAAATTCTAACAGCAAGTCTCTTTAAACCTGTTTTACCAAGTAAAGAAATATATATTGCCGCTCTTACTGCAAGCCAAGAGGTATTTGTTGTAATGTTTGAGGTAGCTTTTTCCCTTTTAATATGTTGCTCTCTAGCCTGCAAAGCTAAAATAAAACCTTCATTAGATCCATCCAACGTAGAAGTCATGCCAACTATTCTTCCAGGCATTGAATGTATAAGTTTTAAGTCGTTCCTGCACGCAATAAATCCCAAAGATGGGCCTCCATAGTAAGGATTTATTGCTAGATGTTGAGCTTCACCTATTACTATATCTGCACCGTAATCTCCGGGCTCTCTAAAAAGCCCTAGAGAAATTGGCTCAGCTCCTACAATAAAAATAGCATTGTTTTTCTTTACTATTTCATCAACATTTAGTATATGAGGATCAATGATTCCAAAATACGTTGGATTTTCCGCATAAAAGGCTGCAGAATCCTTAATGTTATTTTCAATTTCTTCAAGATCCATAAAACCTTTCTCGTCTATGTGATACTCGTAAATTTCTATATTATGAGGTCTTAAATAGGTATATACTACTTGCTTTCTTTCCTTCCGCATAAACTTTGGAATTAGAACTTTCTTTTTATCGGTTAATTTAATAGCCATTAGCAACGCTTCACTTAAAGCTGTTGAATGATCATACATTGAAGCGTTTGCAACGTCCATACCTGTTAATTCACAAATTAAACTTTGAAACTCAAAAAGTATTTGGAGAAGTCCTTGAGAAATTTCTGCTTGATAAGATGTATAAGATGTAAGCAACTCTGAAACTGATGAGAGGTAATCTACAGCGGCTGGTATATAGCTATAGTAAGGATAATCAGGTATGAAGGATTTTTCAACATCTATCAATCTATTCTTTGAGAGAGATTTCTCTATAATTTTTAAGGATTCAAACTCTCCAAGTCTTTGAGATAAATTCAGACGCGCTTTTATTTTTAATACTTCAGGTACAGGATCAACTAAAGTTTGCATAGTATAATAACAGAAAAATGTAATATAAGTGTCATGAAAAGAAAAAATTATTTAAGGCTAAGATACTCAATTAAATTAACCACTTCATATGTATTACAAAAGTAGTGCAGCTAAGGTATTGGTTATCTCTTTAATACTAATTCTATTAATATCCATTTCAATTGCACATTCTTTTGCCCAAACAGGACAGATACAAAAAATTATAGTAAAAAGGACGATTTATGTTTACCAAGGATTTTTAATAGTTAATGATAGCATAAGTTTACCTAATAATTTAACCTCGTTGTACTATTATTATACTCCTTTTGAATTTGATTCAATATATGATATAAAGATCTCTCCTCCTCTTACGCCTGTAATAGGAGGACAATATTTTAATGGCTTGCAGGGCTATAAGCTTGTTTTAAACGGGCAAAGTTATGTAAATATATTGACAGTTTATAATTACACAATATTTACTCGAACCCAGGTAGGATATGCAGTAAACATGAGCGCTTATCCCATCATAAATTATCCTATATATAATGGTAGTGCGATAGTGATCTTTAAATTCGGTGTATCAACATATTTCGCAAGTTCTCCAAACGGTACTAAAGAAAAATTATCTTCAAGCGGCGAAGCTACTATTTCCTATGATATAAAAAACATTACTTCATTTAATAGAACCCCACTCTATTTTAACTTTACTGCTAATAATCCTATTCAATTCCCCCTAATAACTGATTTAACAAGGGAAGTACAGGTAATAAATCAAAATGAAGCACAGATAACCGATCATGTAACAATAGAATACGTAGGCTTTGGTGAAAATATTTCACAATGGGTTCCGCCTTTACTTCCTGGTTCTAAGGTAGTTCAAGTTTACGATAGCATTGGTAATCTTACTTACCAAAATGGAGCAATTAGCTTAAGATATCCTCTAGAATCTTCTGTTTTGGGTGGAACTGTTGCTTCTTTAACCATTGTTAGTAAAATCAACCTTTCAGTGCTTAGCAATGGTACAACCTATTTAATTTATTATAATTTTCTCGCTAACAATTCCTACTTAATAGAGACTTTCACGCTTAAAATAGATAACAATTATATATCAAATATAAAATTACAGCCTACACCAGACTATTTTAACTCTTCCCAATATATTTATACTCTCAAAAAAGTATTTCCTGGGGAAAAATTCCTTGTGATAGTTAGTGGTTCACTACAAACTTTTATTCCAACTCTAAACATATTCAATCAAATTTTATTCGTTTTAACAATCGTATCATTCATTTCCTTCTTTTACATAAGATATTATTACAAAGCACCAAGGATTGAAGAAAGAATAAAGGTGCCTACATTAAAAAAGTACATAGAGCTTATTGAAAGTCTTGTTATAAACAACGAAGAAATGATGAGATTAGATGAACAACTAAGAAAAGGCACAATAAAGAAAAGAGATTACAATATAAGATTTGAGAATTTAAACAAGGAAAGAGTAAGTAGCGAAAGAGAATTGAAAAAATTATCAGCACAAATAACTAAAGAAAACCCAAGTTTAACTAAATTGCTTTCAGAGCTGGAAAGCACGTATCAAAAGCTTATTAAGGATAGTAATTCCTTAAAGGATCTAATCGATTCTTATGAACAAAAAAGAATAAAAATTGACCAATATAGGAGGATGTATAATTTATACATGAGGGGTATTCAAACAGCTAAATCAAAAATAGATTCTATATTGTCAGAATTAAGGACAAAAATAGAGTAGCGCCGCCAGGATTCGAACCTGGGTCGCAGGGTCCAAAGCCCTACATGCTTGGCCAGCTACACCACGGCGCTTTTTTACGGCGCTATTTCAATAATTAAAAACTAAAAATAAAAGCTTTAATTTAAAATAAATTTTTTTATAACGTTCAAAATTTATTGTTATGACTTCTCTAATACCTACACCTTTAAAGGAAGTTCATCTCTATCTTGGAGCACAAATGGGAGAATTTGCAGGATGGGAAGTGGCCTCTGTTTATTCAAATAGCATAGAAGAAAGTGAAGCTGTAAGAAAGGATGTTGGAGCTTTCGATGTCTCACATATGGGAAGAATTATGATTGAAGGTAAGGATGCACAAAACTTGCTTGACTTAATTATTACTAAAAATGTAAAGAAACTTGATATAGGAAGAATAATAATACCAGCAGCTATACTTAATGATAAAGCAGGCTTTATAGATGATGTATCTTTATTCAGAATTAAAGAAGAAAGCTATTTGTTAGTTTGCAATGCAATAAATAGAGAGAAAGTTAAGAAATGGATTGAAGAAAAATCTAAAGAATTTAAGTTGAACGTTATGGTGAAAGATATAACCTTGGAGACCACCATGATCGCTGTTCAAGGAAGAAGCATAGGAAGAATTGAAGAATTGAACTTAGATATTGACAAAGAAAGCTTTTTGCAGAATATAAAATTATTTGATGCCGAAGTTAAGATAATAAGCAGAAGCGGTTGGACTGGAGAAGAAGGTTATGAAATAATAACAGATGTGGAGAATGGAAGAAAACTTTGGAAGAAATTGGTTGAAATTAAGATTAAACCCTGTGGAATAATAGCTAGAGATATTCTAAGACTTGAAGCTGGATTTTTGTTGTATGGGAACGAAATAAATGAAAATACCAATCCTGTTATGGCTAGATATTGGATTTTTAGCTTAAAAAAGGAAAATTTCATAGGGAAAAAAGAAATTGAAAGAATTCTTAATGAAGGAGTTGAAGAACAAAGAATAGGATTAGTTATGAAGGAAAAGGGTCCAATACCGAGGCATGGGAATGAAATATATTCGATAAACAAAAAGATAGGCTACATAACAAGTGGTGGTTATTCACCAACATTGAATAAGGGAATAGCGATGGGTTATGTTAAAAGTACTCATGCCTTGTTAGGAAGAACTGTTTATGTTGAGATAAGAAATAAACTTTATGAAGCAAAAATTGTTGAACCTCCATTTTTCCATAAATGATATTTGTTGAAGGATCTGCAGTAAAAGATAAGTTTGGAAATATTTTTTACGTATCCTATTACAACGATAAATTTGAAGAACTATACGTTATACCTAAATATTATAAAAAGGGCAACACGTACGTAAAAATAAACAGCAAAGAAGAATTAAACGAATTCTTGAAAAAGCTTAATTATAAACTGTTATGTTATTCCAAATATCTTAGAAGAAAAACATTCATTTTGCCTTTAGAATTAATTGAAATTTATTATGACCCTATTGCAAGACTTAAGGAAATACTTTGGAATGCAAAAGATGAACATGAAAGGAAAGTAATCAGAATTATTGAAGAAATAAAGATTGAAGGTTTTAAAGATGTGGAAAACTTCGGAATTGAGGGCTCAGTATTGGTTTCGCTTCATAATAAAAACTCAGATATTGATTTGGTATATTATGGTGATTTTAAAGAAGAACTTTATAATGTACTTATCAGTCTGAGAGAGAAAGGAAAAACAAATCCTTTGGGAGACTCAATGTTGAAAAGATTGTACTATGAAAGAGAGTTTCAAAAATACATGAGTTATAATCTTTTTAAACAACTTGAACAAAGAAAAGTATGCGAAGGAAAATTTCTTAATACTCAATATTCAATAAAAATGATAAATAGATTGCTTTATGAAGAAGTAAAAGCCAACAAATACTTCTCAGACACCATTGAAGTTATAAACGCAAAAAATAGCTATCTTTTTCCCTCAATTTACAAAGTAAAATCTTTGAAAGATGGTTCAGAGTATGACGTAATAAATTTCAGAATAAGATACATGGAGTTATTGAAAGAAGGAGAGAAAGCTAAAATAAAAGGATTGCTTGAATTGAATGAAAATTCTAAAAGATTGATTTTAATAGAGAAAAACTCTTACATTAGGCCTATAATCTCTCAATAATCTAATTCTCAATTTCTATTCCTGATTTCATTGACAATTGATTAGTAAAGATTGAACAATTGGTAAATCACAGTTTAACACTTTGACTAATAGTGAAACTCTACTTTAAGGAAGGTCTGAATTTAATACCATAATAAATTAAACCAGATTCGCCCTCTTCATACATTTTCCTGAATACTGCCTCAACCCTCATTCCTTCCTTTAGCTCTTCGATATCTATATCTGTAAGTTGTGAAACTATTAATGTTCCATCATCTAGTTTAATTAATCCTATAGCATAAGGAACTTGGTCTAGAAATTCCTTAGTAGGCTGTGTTACCCATGTATAAGTGACTAAAGTTCCATGTCTTGGTAACTGTATTTCCTTCAAATCTTTATTACCGCATAAAGGACAAGCTAATTTTGGAGGATAATATTTTTTATTGCAATTTTCGCAATACTTTGCAACAAGCTTATATCTATAAAATTTTTCCCTCCAATAAGTTGGCGAACCCATATTATCTTTTTAACAATATTAATGCATTTTGATCTGCGATACCATTCATAGAATGAACGATGCCTATTTCTGCATTCGGAACCTGATTTCTTGCCTTTTCTCTTAATTGCAATACGGCTTCTATAATTTGATAAATAGCCGTTGCACCAATAGGATGACCCCTTGCCTTCAAACCTCCATGCGTATTTAAAGGTAATATACCATCTTTTTCATGTTGACCTTCAACTAGCAGTATATATCCTTGGCCTCTTTGAGTATAACCAATGCTTTCCAATATCAAAGGAGAAGCAATCGTATATGAATCATGGATTTCTATGAAATCAATATCTTTGTTTTCTATTTTGCTTATTCTTTTTAGCCTCTCAAAAGATTTCCTCAAAGAAGTAAAAAATGTTGGATCTTCTCTGTATAAAAATGTAACATCCGATGAAAAAGATATAGATTCAATTTTTACTGCGTAATCTCTATTCTGAACCTCTTCTTTGGAAGATATCATTACAGCGGAAGCTCCATCTGAAACTGGATGGCTTTCAAACAACCTAATAGGATCAGCTAATATTGGCGAAGATAAAATTTTCTCGAGAGGTAAATGGAAACGATATTGGGAGTGATCAGAATTTATTGCCATCTTATGGTCGTGTGAAGCAAATTGTGCAATGTGTTCTTGTTTTACGTTAAACCTTTTCATGTATAATTTATAGATAATGGCAAACAATGCAGAAGGGGTAATTCCGTTATAAACGAAATAATCATTATCAAGAAATGAAGAAATCGCAGTTGTATATTCTGCAGGTAATCTGTCCGAGGTCTTTTCAACCCCTACAACGAGCACATTCTTGTACATCCCAGATTTAATAAAGTTGTATGCAACGTTAATCGCTGCAGCGCCAGATAGTTCTCCTACCTCAATTCTAAGATTAGGAATATCTATCAATGAAGAATTTTCAGCTATTAGGTTACTTATTGAATTTTGATTTTGTAACATGCTTCCTAATGCATTAGCTACTATTACTGCATCCGGTTTTTGATAATTAACTTCCTTTAAACATTGATCTATCGCTTCAAAAGCTAAACTCTTTAAAGATTTATTCCAGTGCTCATGAATCTTTGTTAGACCTATACCTGTAATATAAACTTCTCTTTCCATGTTTATTTATTGTATTTACTTCGATGTTTTGCATACAAAGCATAATCAACGTATCTTCTTCTCATTATATAATCCATTGTTTTTGGAGTAAGATCTCGCTTACTTTCGATTCCATCTTTTACTATTATTGACATTGCATCACTTCCTGCTCCTGAACCAAATGAAGCTAAAAGAATCCTGTCTCCTGGCTTAGCAATATCTAATACAGCTGTTAAACCAATAAGAGAAGAAGCTGCATAAGAATTTCCTATGAGAGGAACAAGCAAACCTGGCTTGATTTGCTCTATACTAAAGCCTAAAGATCTGGCCACTTCTTGAGGAAACTTTGAATTTGGTTGATGAAAAACTGCGTATTTAAAATCACTTGGCTTTAAACCAAGCTCATTCATAAGTCTTGATGCTGCCTCTTTTATATGGGAAAAGTAAGCAGGTTCTCCTGTAAATCTGTAATAATGCATCGGATAAATTTGACCCTCTCTCCTCCAAAAATCTGGAGTATCAGTTACATATGATAAAGATCCTTCTACCTCAGCAATGTCATCATATAATTTAGATCTTGATAAGATCAACGCAGCTGCACCTGCACCCGCTGTATATTCAAGCTCATCTCCTGGCCTCCCCCTTGCTATATCTGAACCTATTGCTAAAGCTGCTTTTACCATGCCGGAACCTACTAGGCCAATACAAGTTTGTGTTGCTTCGGTGCCTGCTTTACAGGCAAATTCATAATCTGAAGCTAAAGTAAGAGGTGTAATCCCTAAAGCCTCAGCAACAACGGTAGCTGTAGGCTTTACAGTATATATCTTCGATTCAGTTCCAACGAATACAGCACCTATTTCTCTCGGGTTAATTCCTGCACGAATTATAGCGTTTTGTGCAGCTTCTACAGCCATTGTTGCTGTATCTTCATCTAAAGCAGCGACCGCCTTTTCTTCTAAGGGCAATAATTTATCACTTTTGCCCCAGATTCTAGCTATTTCAAGTGCCTTAATCCTTCTTATAGGAACGTAAGCACCGTAACCTATTATCGATACTGAATAAGCAGGTTTCATTAGAGCTTAATATTGTTATAAATATTTATTTTTTTCTAAAAAGTGAACGCTCCTAGAAACTTTAGAATGCCCATTGCAAAGATTACTGAAGAAATTCCAATTAATATCATATCTTGAGTTTTTATTTTAAGCTCATAATAACTAGTTGGCCTTTTTGAAGCTCCAAAACATCTAGATTCCATAGCTTCAGCTACATTTAAAGCCCTTCTAATTGCTATAGCTAACAGCGGGATTATTATGGGTAGAAAATTTCTTATTCTGCGAATAATGTTGCCTTTCTGTGTTTCAAGTCCTCTCGATCTTTGTGAATCTAATACGTTTACTGCATCTTTAAATAATGTAGGAATAAATCGGTAAGCTAAAGTTAGAGCTAAAACAAAATCATATGGAAATTTTAAGCTATATAACGATAAGGCTATCTCATCAATTGATGTCGTTAGAGAGAAAGTTAAAAAAGAAGTAATAAGAATTAAAAACCTAAGTACCAAAGCTAAAGTTAGAAACAAATTTAAGCTAAAAATATAATTTATTATAAAAATTAAGGCGATAAAAATAAGTGAAGATTGAAAAGCTCTTAACGTTTGTTTAAAAATTTTTCCTACTATTATTGGAATAAAAGTTATCAAAAATAAAATAAAAAGGAAGATAAAATCTGTAATAATAATAGCTAGTACAAACATAACAAAGGCATAATAAAATTTAGATCTTGGATCTAATCGATGCAAAATCGTATCTTTTGATCTATAAAGGAAAACTTCAGGTCTAAACATTTTTCATTATTATCTTTGAAGATTTAATAAAATCATCTACGGTAAGAATGTTATTTTGAAGCTTAATATTCTTTAGATTTTTAACAATTTGAACTATTATAGGTTGAATCAAATTTGCTTCCTGTAAAACCTGAGCATCATAAACTATTTCGCTTACCTTCCCATTTTTCAAAATCATACCTTCCTTCATTATAATTATTCTATCTGCCAATTCAATTGCAAAATCTATATCATGCGTAGCTACAATTACAGATTTCTTGTTTTCTTTAATTTGCTTAATTAAACTGATCAAGGTTTTTCTCTGCAAAAAGTCCAAACCAACTGTTGGTTCATCTAGAACTAAGAAATCAGGTTCATAGCAAAGAACTGAAGCAATAGTAACCCTCTTTTTTTCTCCACCACTTAGGAAAAAAGGAGAAAATTCCTTATACTTTTCTAAAGAAAAAACCTTTAGCATTTCGTTCACCCTTTCGGAAATTGCTTCTTTTTCAAAGCCGAAATTTTTAAGTGCAAATGAAATTTCATCAAAAACTGTAGATTCAAAAAGCTGATGATCGGGATTTTGAAAAACTATACCAACAATTCTAGATAGTTCAGCGACCGTTGCATCCTTAGTATTCTTTCCGTTTATATATACATCGCCTTTTGTAGGTTTTAAGATGCCATTCATGTGCTTTATAAGAGTAGTTTTTCCAGCACCATTAGAACCCATTATAAAAACACATTCACCTTTTTCAATCCGTAAGTTTATGTTTTTTATTGCAAATTCATCTTCAAAAGGATATCTGAAGTAAACTTGCCTAAACTCTATCATATCTTCCAAATTCTTCTAAAAAATCTTCAATAGTTAGGCATAGTCTAAAGTTGTTATTTAATGTTTTACGTATTTCCTTACTAAGTTTGGGAACAGTTGGCTCACCAATGCCATATTCTTCTAAGTTATAATTTTCTAAAACATTTCTTATTTCTCCGTCAATAATCACTTTACCATCCTTCATTACAATAATTCTATTTGCATAGTATAGCAAGAAATCAAGCCTATGTTCGCTTATTATAACAGTTATCCCCATTTCTTTATTTAAACTACCTAATAGCTTTACTATGTTCAATGCTGAATAGGGATCCAAATTGCTTAAAGGTTCATCTAAAGCAATCACCTTAGGTTTCATTGCTAGAATTGAAGCTATCGCTACCTTTTGCTGTTCTCCACCGCTTAAAAACGCTGGAGACTTCTTTCTTAAACTTTCCAAACCTAAATATCTTAGTATTTCATCTACGATTTTTTTCATTTCATCTCGTGGCAAAGCTAAATTTTCCAATCCGAAAGCTATCTCTTTTTCAACTGTTGATGTAAAAAGCTGGTTTTCAGGATCTTGAAAAACTAAGCCTACGATTTTAGCTATTTCGTAAGTTTTATGTTTTGCAACCTCAAGACCATCGACTATAACCTTACCTCTATATTCACCTTGATAATAGTTTGGTATCAATCCGTTGAAAGCTCTAAGTAATGTGGTTTTACCGCTACCACTTATGCCACATAGTAGAATAAAATCACCTTTCTTTATCTTGAGATTTATATCATGGAGTGAATAAAATTCTGAACCTTCATATCTAAAGCTAAGATTTTCGGTGATGATTATATCTTGCATAAATATACATTGTTTTATTAAAAAATTTATTTATGATACAAAAATTTTTTTATGAAATTACTCCCCCACCGCTTTGATATCTTCTTAATGCTTCTTCAAGTTCCCTAGAAGTAGCTTCAAATTGCTTTCTTAAAGTGCTTTCCTGTTTTTCAAGAGTCAAATCTTGTAATTGCAAAGTTTCCTTTCTTTCATTTATCTCATTTAAAGCTGTTTTTTTATCAGTTTTAATTAATATGGAACCTACAAGTTTGTGAACAACAGTATCATCTGGAACTTTTTCTAATTCTTCTTTTACTGTATCAATCTCCATTATATCGAGCTTTATCTGTTGTCTTCTGGCTACAACTATTCTCAATTGTTCCTCAATCTGCCTTGCTTTTAAGACCAGATTTTGTATTTCAGGAGGAAGTTGTTGACTCATTTTATCTAACCTCTAATTTATTACTTACATCTTCCATACTTATTAACCATCTGTTTATAGAGTTAAAAATCGCTCTTCCTCTAGCCAAAGTCTTAGTTTCTATTTCTATCTTTACCTGATCATCTTCGATCAAAATTTTTGAAATATCTACACCTGGAAAACCTTTTTCAAATTCGGGAAGTAAAGAATTGTAATATATACTGGCCTCTTTGTTGCTCCTGAATTTATAATTTAATTTGAAGTAAATTTTCTCTATCATAATATTTTTCTTATTTTCATTAAAGGACCGTAATATTTCTTTGTTTTTACATTATAAAGATTAACTAAATACAATTCGCCTTTACCTTCTATTTTCTTTACATTAACCACAATAATATTTGTATTCTCTTTCAATTTATCTAGAGAATCTACAGTTTTCAGATTTAAAATTTTAGCGATTTCTAATGCCATTTCGTTATTTGCTAGAATCAAAGGTTCCTTACTTAAAATAGGAATCTTATCAGGAAATTCTCTTAATAATCGTGCCCCTTTAAGTAAAATCTGATAAGTAGAACCATTATTTTTTATAACCCTTATTCTACTAGGATTCCCCTTTTTTGTATCGACAATTAAAATACCTTCGCCTCCCTTTTCCATTAAAATGTTTCGAAGTTCTTGACTAGATTTTTTACCTCTTACTATTCTCTCATAGGAAAAAATTTGTGCAAGATCCTTTACAAAACTCCTAACTCTTTTGGACGGTCTTTTAGATGTTGTTACTAGAAACTTCATTAACTTTCTGCGTCACTTCCCTAACTGGCATCCTCTTAATAGCCCTACCAATTTCTGAAGTCAAAGTATAAGCTGCTCCCGTAAAAATACTGCCGCATTTCTTACAATACCAAATTCCAATTTTTATCCTTTTTACTCCACCTACTTTTTCGCATCTAGGACATTGTTTAGGCTTTTTGTATTCCTGCATAAGCTCTGAATATCTTTTCCTCAATGTTGAACCGTATCTAGCCCCAAACGATGTTTTCATTTTACTCACTTTTCTTCACCGCATTAAGAATTATTTCTTTGATTGTAGGATATATTTTAAAGGAATTATTTAAAGCTTGGTTTAAATCATCTATACTTAAACCTCCGCTTCCAGATTTTTGAATACCTCCTATGCCATTTCCATTGGAAATTATAATTGTTAATTTACAATCAGCCATCATTTCTTCTTCCAAAGTAGGGTCTAAGATCAAATGTTCACCTATTTTAACATGGGTTATATATGCAGGGTAGTTTAAAATCTCTAAAGATTGCTTTTCTTCTGTTTTTATAATTTCACCCGTAGAAGAGACGTTCACTTTATTATATTTGGTTGTTAACAATGCAGCCATCGTGGCTATACCTGCGGCGTCTATTAAATTCCCATCATGATTGAGCACATAAATATCTACCCATAAACCATAAACACGCTTACCAGGCACTATACAAAGTTTTTTAAAATCTACAACTTCAGGTTTCCTAAGACCTCTATCTATTATTCTGGCCAATTCAATTGCATTTTCATCAGGAGGGCCTGGTTCAAAATCTGGTGATGCAACAGGAGGAAATTCAGCATTTACTATCAAGGTTCCCTTATCTGGCTCGCTGGGATAAGGATTTGTAATATCTACTTTTACGCCTGTAATTACTATGGTGTTCCCTAGCTGAACTTCAGCGCATCCGTCAGCGTTAGGAATATGACTATATTTTATTTTTATAGATCTGTATTCAAGAAAATTCCTTTTATCAATCCTTTTTTTACTGTTCAAAAGGTTCAGAATGAATTTTTGCTTAATTTTAGGTATAAAGGTGCCGTATTTAAACTCGCTCATGATTGCCCATACATTTTAAGAAGATATTCTAAAGAACCGCGTATCACTTCTTTTTGCTTTTCATAAATCTTTTTTATCGCTTCGACACCCATCGTTAAAAGCTTATTGAATTCATCCATAGTAAGAAATCCGTCCATTTGTAGTAAAACTATTTTATTCAAAGAAGGCATCATAGCTATAGGCATATCAGCCTCAGAATTTTGGTCTTCTTCGCCTGTCAAATCTACAATCAGTTGATTCCCTATTTTTCCTACAGAAACTGCAGAAACCAAATCAAACATGAATATACCTGCATCAACCAAGGCCAAACTTACAGCATTTATACTCGCAACCCTTGTGCTCCCATCAGCGTTCAAAACTTCAATGTATACATCAATAGTGCTTTTGGGGAAAAGTTCTTTCTTTATACAACCACTGAATGCTTCTTTTATTACTTTTGATATCTCTATTTCACGCCTTGATAGAGTTGGAGATTTCCTTTCCTTTACAGAGAAGGGAATCATATGATATCTTACTCTTACCATACTTTCTTGAGGAAGAGCTAGTTGCTTAGGATGATATTCTCTGGGTCCATACACAGCTGCAATAACTTTGGTATTTCCCATTTCAAAGTAAGCAGAACCATCTGCGTTTTTTAAAACATGGATCTCAGCCTTTATTGGCCTAATCTCATCATTAGCTCTTCCATCAGCTCTTTTAAATTCGCTCATATTAAGATGTTTTAATTAATTTTGATTCTAATAAATTCTTTACTCTATCAGTTAAACCAGGAACATGTGATTCAGTTTCTATCTTTTCAATAATTTCTCCTAATATTGCAATTTTCTCATAATCTTGTGTTAGAGCTACAATTCTACCGTTTTTACCTACAATTATTCTTATTCCTAGCATTTGCTTTAGCATATTAATCATCGATCTATTTTTACCTATCACTCTTGGAATTTTACCTGGAGAGATTTCATATAAGTATCCTTCTGTTATTTTTCCTAGACCTTTTTTCCTAAGTGATAAAGTAGGAGGAGAAAACCTGTCATAGCTTACGATTTCAGCATATATTACATCATTTATAGAGATTAGTTTGCTTAAGTCTGAATAAAAAGTTCTTCCCTTTTTAATTGCATTGGAAAAAGGTAGCACTGCTTCATGAAAAGAATTAATATCTACATTCCATGAAAATACCTGCAACTTTGTTACTATTCCTATAACTCTATCACCAACGTTCGGATAGTATTTTCCTCTAAGCGGTATTACATTAACTTCATTAGAAGAACCTCGTTCATAAAGACCTAAAATTCCTGAATAAACGTTGTTACCTATTTTATATGTTGTTAAGCTAGGTTTAAAATCCTCACCAGACTCTAATAGAGTAGCTGGAAGAACTATCTCACGTTTCATACAATTTTCACTTCCTTTATATTAGCCTTTCCTTTGCATATTTCATTGAGTTTTCTGATAAATACTTCTTGAGTTCCTGCAGGTATTTCAATTTCTCCTTCCCAAGATCTATCGTTTCTCCAGTTTGAAGATGTAACAGTTGCGCTTTTGCCTATTATTTGAGTATAAGCTTTTCCTGCACAATCAGAAGGAAGCTCAATCTTTAGAATAGCTTTAGCCTCCCTGATAGGTATGATTTTTTTGATTTGCTTAATTATTTCAGTAGCTTGGAGTTCAGGATCTTTAAAAGGATCTATCCTAACTTTAGCTTCATTCATTGCAAGCTCTACTCTTTGAGGAGGAACAGGAGCATTTGTCCTTGTATCTATACAATTCCTTGCAATGAAGTCGATTATTCTTCTTTTATTTTCCTCAATTAGTTTATTCCTTCTTTCTGCAGTTATGGGTAATTCGCCTTTCTTTAAGATTTCGTCTGCTATTTTTCTAATATCAGTTGTACCGAAAACTTTTGTTAACGAAGATGCTGTAGCTTTTTCCCCTCTATTTACATCCTTGTAAACTATGTCAGATACGAGAACATTATCAAGAGTGTTCCTTTTACCAAGTTTATACTCCCAAGCTAATTCTGAATCAACTAGTATTTCGAACTTTTCACCGTGGGCAACGTATTTTGCAGTTACAGTTGGCAATGCTCACACCTTATGAAAAATTATTTATCTAAAGATATTGTTTGATTTCCTCTAAAGTTAATCTCTTGAATTTTTTAGTGTAAACATCTACAGTTGCAGCTTCTATTTCTGCAGGTGTAAGCTCTCTTTCAACTGCTTTCTTCAATACTTGGATACCGAATTTTATTCCTTCCTTTAAAGGAAGAGTTTTATTTGCCAATTCCTTTTCCAAAATTTCTTGGGCTACCTGAGAGCCAGCACCTAAAACATGAGCTTTGTAACCTGCATAGGCACCTCCTGGTTCGGTGCCCATTAAAACTGGACGATTCCCATCTATTCCTGCAACTAAGAAAGCAACGCCAAAAGGTCTAGCCCCTGCATATAAAGTATAGTTTTGCTTTATGTCGCAAATTCTCCTGATTAAAGTCTCAGGAGGAATAGGTTCATCGTATAGAAGTCTGTGAATTTGTGCGTCGTTTCTAGCCATATCTATTAAAACCCTTGCATCAGGGCCGAGACCAGCATATGCTACTCCTATGTGATCATCAATCTTTACTATTTTTTCAATTGTCATTTCATCTAGCAAAGGCGAGAATTTTCTCCTCTCAGCTAGTAATACTACACCGTCTGTACAAAGTATTCCTATGGTTGTTAAACCTCTTTTTACAGCTTCTAATGCATACTCTACCTGATATAATCTTCCATCAGGTGAGAAAATCGTTATCGCTCTATCATATCCCATACTAGGTGGTGAAAACATGTTTTCTATTATGGATTAATAAACTTAAGAAGTTTATTAAGCTTTACACTTTATTCTAATTAAATAGACTAAGAAGAATGAAACTTGTTGATGAAATTAATTTAAAAATAAAGGTTGAAACTTTTTGCCATGCAACTGAGGATTTAAATAAAGTTATTGCCGCCCTAAACAATATTACAGGAATAGAAACTAAAAACTACAGGATAGATAAGCTTCTAGGACATTGGAGGAATCCTATAATGTACGTTTACACAGAATTTGAAAAATATGAAGCGCTTAACGTTTTGAAAAATATAATCTCAAAGATGGAGGATAATGATAAAAAAGAAATCAATTCAAAGATCCATCTATATTTAGATGAACAAGGAAAGCTTTACTTAAGATTTGATAAACAGGAAGCCTATAAAGGCAAGATAATTTTAAGCAATAAAGATGACATAATAAAAGTTGTTATCCATGCTATAAGCAGAAAAAACAAGAGCGTGATTGAAATTTATAAAAGCTTAGGAATAATCAATGAGTAAGTTCATAGATTTATTTTTATTGCCACAGAAGGAAATTGAGGAACTCAAAAGGCTAATTATAAGGGTTAAAAAGTTTAACTATGCTGTGGTGGGCTTAGATCATGATATCTACGGTAAAGAAACCTTTGAAGCCTTCCAAAAGGAAAATATAAGGGTTATCCCAAGAACTTCTAATCTGGAAAGGCCTAAAGGTATCTACGTCAAATATCTTTTATTGGAAACAAAGAAACAGGCTCTCGAAAAAGCTAGAAAATTCAGATTTGATTTTTTAACTGTTGATTTAGAAAAAATTAAAGAATTAGATGAAAGACTTTTAAATTTCATTTCACAAAGGAAAATAAATATTGAAATAATTTATAAAAAGATACTCGAAAAAGATCCTATAAAAGAGAAGGAAACGTTCCTTCTTCTAAAAGATACAATTGAGAGATGCTATAAAAAAGAAATAAAGGTTTTTTTCTCTTCTGGTGCTTCAAATGAAAAAGAAATAAGGAATGCAATCGATGTGGCTAGCTTTTTAAAAAGTTTGGGCCTAAAAAAATATAATATAGAGATGACGTTCAAAGTAAATATTTTAAAAGAAATATTAAAAAGTGAAATATAAAAGAAGGTATATCATTGTAAGTTTCGAAGAATCATTTTCTGAAGGAGCAGAAAACATGCTAATCAATACCTTTTGTGAACTTTATGGTAAAATTAATTTTGCTTTATCAGGATTCAGGCTATTTTACTTTGACAAAAACGAGAAATTAATGATATTCAGATGCTTTCACAACTATTTAGATGAATACAGAGCAACAGTATTTATGCTGCATGATGGAAATAAAAAGCTACAGGCAAGAACCTTATTCGTTACAGGAACATATAAGAAGGCTAAAAAGCTAATAACATTTTTAAAGAGAAAAGATGAAATGAAACTGTGAACGTTAAAGGTGCTATTTTAGCTGGCGGTTACGGTAAGAGGCTTAGGCCTATAACTGCTTTCTATCCTAAAGCCCTTATTAAAATTAAGGGTGATTATACCATATTGGAGAAGCAACTTAATGATTTAAGATTTTCAGGAATAGATTCTGTTTATTTACTTGTAGGATATCTGCATCAAAAAATCATAAACAAATTTGGTAACAGCTGGAAAGGAATTAAGCTTGAGTATTTAATTGAAGAAAAACCAGCAGGTACACATTACGCAATTAAAAATGCCTTAGAACAAGCACAAAATGATTTAGTCGTTTTGAATGGAGACGTAGTTTGTGATTTTAACATAAAATCCTTCATTGAATATGCGAATAGAAGGAAGGAACTTATAACAATAGCAGTAACGCAAATGCAGAGTCCTTACGGAATTGTTACAATAGAGGAAAATAAAATAGTAAACTTTATAGAAAAACCTAAATTGCCTCACTATATCAATGCAGGAATATATTACATAAAAAGAGATGCTATAGACTATTTTAAGAGAGAATACCACTATAATGATGTAGAGAGAACTGTTTTCCCAAGTGCAGCTTTAGAAGGACAGATAGCATGTTACAAAGAAGATTCTTTTTGGATTTCTATCGATTCAATCAAAGATGTGGAAAGTGTAAGGGAAATTTATAAAAATAGGGAAGATAAACCATGGGGTTGGGAGAACATTGTTGTTTCAAATGAAAAATATTTAGTAAAAGAACTCTATTTAAAGGGGGGATACAGAACAAGCATTCATTATCATGAAGAAAAAGATGAAACCTTGAATGTGATTAGAGGTTCAGCATATGTAGAATTTTTCGATGAAAAATTAAATTTATTAAAAAAGGTATCTTTGTTTAAAGGTTCTACTGTAAGAATATTACCTAAAACAATCCATTCAATAGTAGGCGTTGAAAACACTCTTTTGCAAGAATTTAGTACACCGCATATTAATGATGTTGTAAGAGTAAAGGACTTTTACAACAGATAAACGCCGCCTGTGGGATTCGAACCCACGACCCCTCGGTTAACAGCCGAGTGCTCTACCGCTGAGCTAAGGCGGCTATTTGATTGACATATTATATATACAGCTAACTTTTAAAATTATTTAAGAGAGATCCTAACTTCTTTTACTGCTTTAACCATATTGGTTAATTTATTTTTTGCAACATCCCAATTTCTTGTTCTTAATCCACAATCAGGATTTACATAGATTGTTTTTTCATCTTTCAGAACTTTTAACGCATAAAGTATTCTATCTCTAATCAATTCTACAGGTTCTATAAAATCGGTATGAACATCGACGACCCCAATTCCTATCTCTAAGCTTGAAGAAAATTGTTTGAACTTTTTAAGAAAAGAAAATCCTCTTCTTGATTTTTCATCCACACCTAATTCAATCGAATCCCTATTCGAAAATTCAAGGGCTAACTGTTTAAGATTTTTTACCTCAAGAATATTTGGGAAAAGTATGCTATAGTCCCTTGAATAACAAATGTGGCAATGAAACTTGGCATTTAAACCTTTAATAGATTCATTCAATGATTCAACAAAAATTGGAATTTCTTCAGGAACTGTAGTTGCTGCAGGTTCATCAATTTGAATAATCTCAGCTCCGTTTTCGATTAAAGCTTTTAAATTCTCCCTGATAATTTTCTTAGCTAACTCTATTGCTAATTCTCTTTTTGCTTCGTACTTTTCTTTATAATAATCTCCAAGTTTGCTTATCCATTTTTTCTGATAGAATGTGTTGAATGACCAGTCAGCCAAAGTATATGCACCAGTTATGGGAATCTTAATTTTTTTCTTTGTATTCTCTTTAACAAACAAAAATTCATTAAGATGGTAGGGAATTTTAAGCTTCGGTTCAGCAATTACTTCTCCTTTAGGGAAATATTGATTATCAAAAACCCTAACTTCTCCTACAAACCTAAATCCTTCTATAAATTGTAGAGGATAATGATACATCTCTTTCCTGGGTTGTTCACCGTTGAAAATTATATCTAATCCTACTTTCTCAAAAAGTTTTATTGCAAATAGACTAGCAAATTTTTCTATTTCCTCGGGATATTTTCTGTATCCACCCTCTAGCAACAATTTTTCAAGTAATTCTATATTTGGGACTTCTAATGAAATCCCTTGCTCAATTATTGACTTTATATCGGAATTAGATAGATTTTCTTTAAACATCAAATGCCTAGATAAACTTCCTATTTCTTGAGTCGGTAAAATCTCATCCATTTTTATACTCCTTTTTAATTTTTCCCATCAGATTAACTTTTTCCACAGCTATCTCATAAGGTAACCTGTCAAGCTCAGAAGAATTGGTTAGATAAACTTCCTCCTTTATATTAAGTTTATTAACAATCTTGTTTATTTCTCTTATCACATATTCGGGAGCCTCTGCATAGGAAATAAAAGAATCAATAAGTCCTAAAGAATATTTTGAAGAAATTTCTTTTGTTAATTCGGCTATTTTCTCTCTATCACCATAGCATAAATCCAAACCTATTATATCAGCTTGTATTTCACTCAGATATCGAATATTCTCGTATACTTTTAAGTAATACAAATTTAATGAAATATTTGCACTTGGAGCAATCTTTTTTAGGTTTTTGATGAATTGTTCAAGAAGATGAATCTCATTTAAATCTATTTTCTGAAAACCTAATATTGGAGAAACTAAATGTATTGCGCTTAATGTGTGATTATGGGAAATATATTCTAGCTCCTTTATAAGGTAATTCGAAAAATCGTAAAAAAGTTCGTCGAAACTTCTATAATAGTTGTTTTCTGAAAGGTGCAGAAAGCTTATTGGATCTAAAAGACATATGCTTGATTTTTCTTTGATTAGATTTAAAAGATAAAATTCGCTCAATGAAGGCTTGGTAAATTCAATTTTATCCTTTATTAAAGGAACACGATAAAAGAAATTCGTTTCGAACCATCTTATCAAAGGACCTGCAAAGATGCTCTTTGAATTGCATAAAGGCCTTAGGAAGTCTTGCCAGGTTAGCATTCCATCGTAGATAAAATCAAAATCATTTTTTTCTTGCAAATTTACTAGCTCAATCGTTTCTTCTGTGTATATTTTCTTTAAAGCATCCCGGTCTATTAATTTCTTATCGTAATCCCTCAGAGCCCTTCTTAAAGATTTATTTCGTGGAAATAAACCTGTAAGATATAATTTAATCATTTTACTTCCTTCTATATTTATTGAGAAGTATTGTTAAAAATTCTAAGTCAAGGGGGGAAGATAAAATAAGCGCATCGACAACAGTTTCAAGCTCTTCAATATAGTTTAAGTACTCCTCCAACGATGGCACTTTATCTTCTTTTACGAGACCGAAATTATAAATGAAGTCTTTGTTTTTATCTGTCACTAATATATAATAACAGTGAAGTTCTTTGTTGTTTCTTCTTATGACTTTTATTAATTCCTCATTTATTTCCCTAGCATTCCTTATTTGTGTAGTTACAATGAAATCAGCTTTAGAATTAAGTCTTGACAATGAAAAATCCGAAATCTTAGAAAAATTTGTCAAAGGTAAGCCTATTTTTATATCTTTTATCTTTTCATCTTCTTTTAAATATTCAACTATTCTCTCAAGTCTATTATTGTTAAAAACTTCAAAGTTTTCTTTAGAAGGAATATCTCCTTTTACAAGCAAAATTTCGTTTATATTGAAAAGCTTAGCACCGTAAACCTCAGATTTTATAGCCAACATGGTTCTATCTATTGCTCTAATATGCATTACTGGTTCAAAACCTATTTGCTTTAAAAATATTGAAACTGCAAGAGAGCTTGCTTTTATATAACCCATTGGATTGTCAGGCACATTAATTTTATCAACCAGTCCATGAAGAAATCTAACTTGATCTACTATTTTCTCTTTCCTTGTTGAAGGATCCAGTTCGTAGTGTATTTTCAACTTTTATCATTAAGTCAAATTAGAAATATAAAAATGATTTGGATAAAATATTACGAACTTAATGATTTTTTAGCAAAATATTGCTAATTCTTTTAACAATTTTGATAACTTCTTCAGCCCTTTTTTCTACACTATCCCTTTTTATTAGGAAAGGCTGGTAGCCAAAAAATTCATAGGCCTTTATTATTAATTTGTGTATTTCCTTTGCCATATCATAACTTTCATACCTTACATCATCCACTGTATAATTTTCAAGCTGTTCTAATATGAAAACTGCTTTGTAATTTCTCTTTTTACATTCCTCGATGAAATTAACATCAGGCTCTAGATTTACTATCCAAAGGTATGCAACACCATCTATTAAACTTCTATCCAAAAACGCAACAGTATTATCAGGGACTTTATTTTCCAATTCTATTTGAATATTTGAAATGACCTTTTGAAGCTCAAATCTTTTTTCTATATTGATAAAATCTTCTTTTCTAAATAATCCTCTCTCTACTACAAGCCTTGCAGCCTCATCCACAACATAGAAACCTTTATTTTTTAGATAATTTACCAAGGTTGTCTTGCCCGAACAGGGTCCTCCTGATATTACGTATAGCTCTTTCACATAATTTATTAATTAAAAGAAAAGTTATAACATTGAATGAATAGCCAAATTATTCAAGCTAAGCTTAATGCAGTAAAAGAAGCTTTAAAGTACATCAAAGATGGTATGATATTAGGTCTCGGTTCTGGAAGCACCGTTGAATTGCTAATTGAAAATTTGGATAAAAAAATAAAACAAGAGAAACTGGAAATTCATCTCATACCTGCTTCATCGCAGACATATTTTAGTCTTGTCAACAGGGGTATAAAGCCTGAAAGCTTAGATCTTTACGATGAAGTTGATTTAACAATCGACGGTGCAGATGAAGTTGATGAAAGGAAATATGCATTAAAAGGCAGAGGTGGTGCTTTGCTAAGGGAAAAGATTCTTTCTTCATATTCAAAAACATACATCATAATTGTAGATTATACCAAATACTCAAAAATTATAGGAGAAAAGGCAAGCGTTTGCATAGAGGTTATTCCTTTTGCAGCTACGCCGGTTTTAAAAAGAATAAAAAAAATGTGCGAAAAAGCTCATATCAGATACGGAGAAAGATTAAAAGATGGGCCTATAGTTACTGATAACCATAATTACATTATAGATGCATATTTTGGGAAAATAGAAAATCCCGAGAATTTGTCAAATGAGATTAACAAGATTTCTGGCGTCGTCGAAAATGGGATTTTTTTAGAAAATATATCTAAAATAATTGTAGGCTACGAAAAAGATGTTAAAATTATTTAAATAAGGATTGCATAGAGCATTATCGAGCCCAAGAAAACTATAGATATTGTATTCAATACTTTAATCAAGGAGTTTAAAGATGGCCCGGCAGTATCTTTGAATGGATCACCTACTGTATCTCCCATTACTGCAGCTTTATGTACATCACTTCCTTTTCCTCCTAGATTGCCAAGCTCTATGTACTTCTTTGCGTTATCCCATGCAGCTCCTGCATTGGCCATTAAAAGCGCTAAGAAAACTCCGCTTACAACACTACCAATTAGCAAACCGCCAAGTGTAATTGGTCCTAATATTAATCCTACAATAATAGGAGTTAAGATCGCAACAAGACCAGGCAAAATAAGTTCCTTTAAAGCTGCTGAAGTTACAAGTCCTATGCATCTTCCATAATCAGGCTTAGCGTCACCGTTTAAAATTCCAGGTATCTCTTGGAATTGTCTTCTTACCTCTAATACAAGTTTATATGCTGTTTTACCTACAGCGTTGATTAAGAATGAACTAAAGAAGAAAGGTAAAAGTCCTCCTATAAGTAATCCAATTAATACCTTGGGATCTGATAAAAGAAACTGAATCCCGTTTGGATAAGCTGCTAAATATCTAGATAATTGAGCTGCTCTTATTGAAACCTCAGATTGGAAAGCTTGGAATAAAGCTAAAGCTGAAAGTGCTGCACTAGCAATAGCAAATCCTTTGGTTGTAGCTTTAACAGTATTTCCTATAGCATCAAGCTTATCAGTTACCGCTCTAATTTCTTCGCCTAAGCCGCTCATTTCCACTATTCCATTTGCGTTATCGGTTATGGGCCCGAAGGAATCTATTGATATGATCATTGCGGTTAAAGAAAGCATCGCCATTGTAGCTATGGCTGTTGTATAAACACCAAATATATAACTACCAGTTGGAATGTAACCTAAGAAGAAACTTCCTATTATAGCAATTACTATTACTAATGCAACAGGTGCTGTACTGCTTAATCCCACAGAAAATCCTGCCAAAAAGTTTGTAGCTGCACTTGTTCTAGATGCTTCTGCAATGAATTTTGTAGGATTGTAATTATATGAAGTGTAATAATCAACGATTCTCTCTATGAAAATGACCACAAGAACGCCAAGTATCGTAGATATAAATAAATTCAACGCTAACGATACAGGGAATATAATATAAGTTAATGTGAAATTTATTAAGATTGCAAGTATTGTTGCAACTATAAAGGATAGATCAAGCACTCGCATTGGCTGTAGCTTATTTCCTATTGAAGGATTAACAATGAATGAGGCCAAAATAGAGGCAATTATTCCCGAAGCTCCTATCAAAAGAGGATAAACTACTAAGTTAAAAGATAGACTTGAAATAAGACTATTACCTGATAACTGAATTGCTAATACTCCTAAAATGATCGCAGCAATTCCAATTACTACGTAAGATTCATAAACATCTGCTCCCATTCCCGCACAGTCTCCAACATTATCTCCTACATTATCAGCTATTACGGCAGGATTTCTTGGATCATCCTCAGGAATTCCAACTTCAACCTTTCCAACTATATCTGCACCAAGGTCGGCCGCCTTTGTATAAATTCCCCCACCTACTCTCATGAACATTGCAATTAGGCTTGCTCCAAAACCTAAACCGGCTATAATAGCAGGCTGTTGCAAAATTTGGTTACCGTAAGCAAATACAAAGATTGAAAGAGCTAGCAAAGCTAGACCAGCTACTGCAAATCCCATCACGCTACCTCCTCTAAAAGCTAAGCTTAAAGCAGGCCCCATGCCTCTTTTAGCTATATTAGCAACTCTAGAACTTGTTCTTACAGTTGTGCTCATTCCTATGTAGCCTGCTAAAGCTGAAAACAAAGCACCTACAACAAAACCTTCAGCAGCTATCGGAGAGACAAATAAATATATTAATAATGTTAGTATGACACCAATAGGCAGCAATACTGTATATTCTTTTCTTAAGAAAGCATTTGCACCGATTTTTACAGCATTTGCTATCTCACGCATCCTTGGAGTGCCTGGATCGACTCTTAATAATAGAGCTACTTGTATCAACGAATAAGCTAATGCAATTAAAGCTGCTATCCAAGCAATATCATAAATTGCCATGGTTTATCTAAAGAATGAAGACTTTATAATATAAATTTTATTTTTATTTAATCTGATTTAACCTAATTCTTATTTAGTTTACAAGCTTTTTTATCTTGTAAATTGTGCTAGAAATAAAAGGAAGTTATGGGACAAGACTATTAGGAAAAACAATCGTACATTGCTTAACTGGAAGTGTGTCAGTATATAAGGCTGTTGATATTGCAAGATATCTAATAAGATATGGTGCAAACGTTATACCTGTAATGAGTAATGATGCATCAAGACTAATTTCTCCGTATCTCATGGAATTTGCTACGGGAAACAAAGTAGTAAAGAAAATTACGGGAAAAATTGAACATGTTAAAATATTTGAAGAAAATAATGTAGACCTAGTTCTAATAGCCCCTGCCACAGCTAACTCTATAAGTAAAATAGCAAATGGAATCTCCGACACCGCTGTAACCCTTGTTGCATCAATAGCTCTCGGAAAAAACATTCCTGTTCTCATAGTTCCTGCAATGCATGAGCCTATGTATTTTAACAAAAATGTTTTGGAAAATATAGAGAGACTAAAAAAACAAAATGTAGAATTTATAAATCCAAGAATTGAAGAAGGAAAAGCCAAAATTGCAACCGAGAAAGAAATTTACTTTAAGGTCTCGGAAATATTAACCGAAAAGGATTTAAAAAATAAAAACGTAGTAGTCACTGCAGGAGCTACAAGAGAATACATAGATGCAGTAAGATTCATATCAAATCCTTCATCTGGAAAAATGGGTGTTTGGTTGGCAATCGAGGCTAAGATAAGAGGTGCAAACGTATATTTGTTGCATGGAGACTTGAAAACAGAAATTCCAGGTGAAATAGAAGCAATTCATTGTAAAACTTCAAAGGATATGATTGAAGAAATTGAAAAAATATTTTCTAAAAATAAAATAGATTATTTTATATCGGCAGCAGGTATAACAGATTATAAGCCTACAAAACGTTTTGAAGGAAAAATTGATACTAAAAGTGTTAAAAAGATTACAATTGAACTTGAAACAACTCCAAAAATAATAAGATATGTAAAAGAGATAGCGAAGGAAGCAAAAGTTGTAGCATTCAAAGCTGAATATGGATTGGATGAAAGGAAAATATCCGAAATTGCACCAGAATATGATTTTGCTGATTTCATAATTTTCAACGATATATCAAGGCAAGATATAGGTTTTGAAAGTGAATATAACGAAGTAACAATATTTCACAGAGAAAAAATGAAGAAAATAGGAAGATTAAAAAAGGAAGAATTGGCTAAACAGATCTGGGACTTTTTAGTCAAAGAAATTGGAAATTAAGAAATCCAATCAAGTAAATTAGAATTTGTATTGCTTTTCTCCAACAATTGCTTCAGATTTATACCTATGCTCTTATAAACGGTTTCAGCAGCAGAATAAAGCATTTTTGAATAAATTTCAATTGAATAATTATTGTTTGATAATTCATAGGCGGAAGCTTTGTTAATTCCTTCTTTGCTTTTATAAATGAAGAAAACTTCGTCTCCTTTATTTATCTCATAATTTTTTAAGATGATTAATTGTAAAGCGGCTATTTTATGCGCAACATTAACTCTATAATCTTTTATGTTTTTCCTAAGCCTTTTACTTACGATAATTTCTTTTATAGGAACCCTTCTATTACATATTTCTCTCAAGCTCTGCTTTAACAATTCTAATCCTTTAAATACTCCATATTTGTAAATTTCTTCAACCGTATTGAAACTAAAAATCTCTCTTATTAATTTATTCTGAAAATCTCTTACAAACAACGGAAAATCATTTCTTCTAAGCTCTATTCCTCTAGCTTCAACTTCTCCATCATATGTTACCCCGAAGTATCTTTTTAAAGCAGAAATTTGATTACTTTTAGTTCTAAGGAAAACTAAAAACTTAAAATGTTTATCTAAAGAGACTGGTAGTCCAGTTTCTAATTTAATATCCTCAATTACCTCCTCATAATCTTCCACTGAAGCATCTTTCTTTGATATGAATAATGAATCAACATCGCCGTAAATTATCTTAAAGCCCTTTCTTTCAACAATATCTTTAGCTTTATACATCACTTCCCTTGAAACTCTATTTATTTCCTCAAAAGTCAATACATTTCCGAATCGATTCCAACAACAGCCTGAAATTCCGTAAAAGGTAACTAATATTAACTTAAGCGAGTTTATTCTTTCTTGACAGTAAAGCTTTTCTTCCCCTTTCAAACCTTTTAGTAACTTTTTCAAGTATAATCTTCTCTCTAACCAATTTTTGATAACATTTGGCATTAACCTAAAAGAATTTATACAGTCGATTCCTTCGTAGCTTAGATTATTTCTAAGAATAATATTAGGATATTGTGAATCAAAATCTATTGCGGCAATATTTTCATGAATTTTGCCTACTTCTGGAGTAAAAGTTATTCCTCCCCTATCTCTCTGAAATAAATTTGCTAAGTTTCTAACAGGCTCAAAATATTCTTCTTTTGGAATTACATAGCCTCTTTGAATTAATTCAAAACAATTCCTTGAATCTATGCTTTTATTGCTTAACCATCTTGTAGCTAATCCCAATGGTGCAAAAGCAAAACGTGTCCTTTCAACAAGACCAGCCAATCCAAACTTATTCGCATTGAAACCATAAAAAACATTACCTAGGAAAATCCTTCCTGCACAAGAACCTTGATTAAAGATTTGATGCCGATCTTTGGATCTTCCAAAGTATAAATCAAATCGGTTTTTTACAAGCTCTTTTAAAGCTAGCAAGGATTTTTCTCCTCCATAGGAATAAAGCAAATCTGGATCAAGGTATTTTACCGCTGAATAGAAACTTCTTGCAATTTCTTCTTCAGTGCCTTTTAATTCTTCAATTTTCTCATCTTCAATTAAATATATGGATTTAACGGTTCTGTGTTTGTTTACTTTCGAATATTTAATGTCAAAGAATAGCATTCTAAATGGAGGAGGATAGATATCATGGTAATCGTCAATTTTATTAATGCTGATCAACTTATCTCCTTTACAGTAAACAATTACTTTGCTTGTTGGCTCTACCTTAAGCTTCTCAAAAAGATATTTTTGAACAGGCTTTAGGTCTATGTTATACAGGTTTTTTACATATTCATGATTTTTTAGCGATTTTATTAGATGATTGTAAATTGCTGAGTCAGCAAGTTCTATTCTTAAAAGCTTTTTTGTAATCTTATTTTCTAAGGAAACAATCTTATCAACGACACTTAATTTATAAACACTCGGAAGACTTTCTAACAATCCAATTAGTTTATTTATACACGCTTCTTCCGTGGGTTCTATATAAAAAGAGTTAATGAAGCTATCTTCAAGTCTGATTAACTTTTCATCTGCTGTCTTTATCCAAACTATTGCAGAAGAATCTTGTATATATACGTCTAGAAACCATCCTTCGTAACTAGTCATTTAAAATCTTTTCTAGAACTTTTTCTAATTTAGCTATTTTACTTTCAAGTTCATGTATCTTTTTATCCCTTTCTTCTAAAGCTTTCTCGAGAAAATCTATTTTACTTTTGTTATGAAGATTTGCTATAAAATTTAGATTGTCAATAACTAACGCAATACCTGAATTTGCCATAGCTGCGTATTCATGATCCCAAACTTCAACAAGATTCTTGAATGCTTTTGAATATTCTTGATCCCTTATCAAAGGCATTAATTTATCCTGCAGTAAATTTAAAGTAGATTGATATTTTTGCCTAAAAGGAGGAGTTATTCTGCCCATTGTTTGAAAATCATCGATAGGAATAAACTTTCTAGATGTGGCTTTAGCATAATGTTTTGTAACATAAGCATACACTTTCCCCTTTTTAAAACGAAAAAATACAGCTACATGACAGCTATGAAAAATAAAGTGAGGAATCAAATTATTCTGTAGCCTATCATATTCTGCACTTATTATCAAAGCAGAACTTTTAAGTTGGCAATATTTTAGCAGACAATAAAAGGAGAGAGCCAAATTCTTTATAGCTAGCTTTTTATTAAGAGCGTCTCTTAAAAAAGTGTCTATTGAATCAAAGATGACTAATTGAATTTCTTCATCGTTTATGACTTTTAAAAACTCATTAACAGCTTTAGGTTGTCTAAATTCGTTATACGCCGCAGCAAAATTAACCTTCTTAAGCAAATCATCCAAATCTAAATTTTCAAGCTTAGCATAGTAAGATAAAAGGTCAAAATCTATCAAATTCTTTCTTGAATAATAATCTGTGTTATTCAAATACGCTACTTTTCCTGTAGCTGAACCTTTAATTATTAGCTTATGAATTAAAATTCTTATAATTTCCTTGTCACCATAGAAAAGATAAACTTTACCTCTTTCAATGTTGCCAATCAATGAATCTACCCCTTCGATGCCTGTAGCAAAATACTCGTTTCTAGTATCAAGTAAATCTTTTGCTGTAATAAAATTTAGAGAAATATTCATGTTTAACGATTAAATTCAGTGTACATATTGATAATCAAAAGCTGTCTTAACGCATAGAAAACTCTAGATATAATCGCTTCTTCTTTTTTATTCATCAAATTAATTTAGCAACTATGTATTTAAGCTACTATATTAAGAATATGAAAACTTCTTACAACTATTGAAGCCTCTCCCTTTAGAACGATGAGGAAGCCAGTTATAAGACAGAGAATTCTAGGATAAACCTTTTATTTCATACATAAATCGTAAAGCTATGTCGCTTACAATATCAAGTACATCTACGCATCTGTCTGTTACCGCTTCTAAATCCTCATATACCTCTTTGAGCTTTATGATTGTTACTGCGTCCTTTAATTTCATAAGTTCCTTAAGTGATGTTCTGAGCAAATCATCAGCTAAATTTTCTATATTAGTAGCTTCTTTATAAAGCGCGTTAATTCTTTCAGGAACACTTTTTATAGCGAGAAGATTTTTTAGCTCACTAAGGCTTTTGTCTACTAGTACAGTACATTGCACTATATAATTGCTAAATTCTTTCATGAATTTATCAGCGTAAGAAAGATCATAGATGTAAAACCTTGCAGCTACAGCTTCTATAGTGTCTATTATATCGTCAAGCCTTCTAGCTAAATGTGAAATATCTAAATACATAATTGAACTAATTTTTGTATTTGCTATGTAATCCATGATTTTATGAACATTCTGGTCTGCATTATGTTCTTCTAATTTAATTTTTTGAAATAATTCAAACGAATTTATTTTTTCATTCATAAGCTCATCCCTAAGAGTCTTTGATGATGCTATCATATGATTTGAAAGTTCAGTAAACTCATTGCTCAGAGTTGATGTAATAAGTATTAATTCGCTTTCTCCGGAAGTTTCGGTTAAGAATTTCTGTTTAGTTTCTGGCAATAGTAAAAACGTAATTATCGAACCTAAGAGTGCAACGAAAGCCAATAGACCAATGACACCAAACTTACCCATGTAACTAATCAAGAATGGGAATAGTAGCACTGAAATAGCTGCACCAAGTTTACCACTCATTGAAGCAATACCATGGGCCCTTGCTCTGTAAGGTGTTGGAAAAAGCTCTACTGGATATACATATGTTGTAGTGTTAGGACCGTAATTGGTAAAAAAGAAAGTTAAACCGTAAATTAGAAAGAAAACATAGGGAGAGAAGTTTAATATTTGATTACCAAAGAAGTAAAGTATTCCGAAAGCTATGCTCATTACTAAAAATCCTATTGCCTGCATTGATTTCCTTCCTTGCTTATCTATTAAAGCAACAGCAACCAAATATCCAGGTACTGCAGTTAATATAATTGTAATAGCAGAAGCTTCTACAGCAGCGTATAAACCCTTAAAGCCAAATAGAGAAGCTAAATAGGGAGTGAATATTCCAGTGCCATAATATGAAACATCTAAAAGGAACCAGGCAATAGAAGCACCAAAAAGAAGTTTCCATTTAGTTCCTATGAACTTAGTAAAATTAATAGGTAATAAGGTATATGTTTCTTTGCCTATGTCAGATTTCTGGTAATCCAGATTTCGAGTAGATAAATCAACTTCGGTTCCTTTCTTAAATAAGACAAATCTGGGTGTTTCATAGAGTTTCCTTCTAGCGTTTAAAGTTAGAATCGGCGGAATCGCGCCTGCACCTACTAATATTCTCCATGCTATTTCTGGAGAGATGTCTAAAAATAAAAGTAGAAAAGCCAATCCAACACCTACCATTATTCCAAAGCCTTGCATAGAAAAAACAGATGCGATCAACTTCCCTCGGTCTTTTCTATTTGCATATTCAGCCATTATTGTAGATGTTAAAGGATAATCCCCTCCTATACCTATTCCTAATATAAACCTCCATATTGTCAGTTCAATCGCTGAAAAAGAAAAAGCTGAACCTATTGCACCTATAACTAGAATTAAAACAGTAGTCCAATATGAAAAAACCCTTCCAAATCTATCTCCTATGTAACCAAAAATTAAAGGACCCACCACTGCACCGAAAAGCGCAGCACTTGCAACTATACCGCTTTCAGCAGGTGTCAAGTTAAAAATAGGAATTATCATTAACAATACTACACCTATCACAAAAAGATCGTAAGCGTCTGTGAAAAAGCTTGAGCCTGATATGAGCATAACTTTAATATGCTTCCAACTCAACGGTTCCGATTCTATCTTGTATAAAGCATCGTTAAAATCTGGCTTATCCATAATGATACTAATAGATAATAATATTCCAATTTAAATTGATTTTTGAGCCAGAAGGATTATTGCCTGTCATGTTGTTATAAACTGTATACAACAAAGCCCCTACAATAACTATTGCCACTATAGTTGTGCCAATTACTAGCTTTGAAAGAGCTAATCTTTTTGCCATGTATATTTACTCTGAATTTATTCAAATATTTGTTATGAAAATATAAGATATGCCGATAAATATTCTATATAGCAATAATTTTCAAAAATCAATTTATTTAAATATTTCTTTATAAAAATATAGAAAAATTAATAATTATTTTGATTTGCTATAAAAGTTATTCTGAAGGTAATGTTAAAACCCATGGAACAGGCCTTGTGAATATAAGATTCACCACTAAGTCCTCACCTAGAACTATAGGAGGATGAAATACATATTTCCCGTTTATCCAAGTCCACATATTAGCCCCTTGTGTAGGAGAATTTATCACTGTTATAAAAGGTTGTGTAACGAAAATCGATGGAGTAACTTGGCCATTAATAGCATAAGCAAATACGAAATAAGGAATCTGCCCTGGTTCAGGTTCACCTACAGTCAGAGGTGAATAAATTAACAGTGAAAAGTTATACACGCTGAATGTTTGATTTGTTAACGTGTTGATTGCTTTTGTTCCTGGTAATATTACTACTGTTAAAGGACCTAATTGAGCAACAGCACCTTTTGTTGAATTAACCTGAATCGTATAGCTTGAGATTAAATTTAAACCTGGTACATGGGAAATACTCGTACTTATTTGTGGAGCAGAAGATCCTAATGGAGTTGTTGACTGTTCAAAAACCCATATTACAGGTTTAAAAAATACCGTATTTACCATTACATTATTTCCGTAAATCCATGAATTAGCAAAAGCATACTTTCCACCAACATAGGCTGTTCCATTAAATGTGCCACCCAACCATGTCCAACTAGTCCAAGTATTAGGAGCATATACTATGCTTATTATAGGTTGTGGTTTACCTGTTGAATTATTTATGAATGAGATATTTGGAGATATTTGACCGTTAACCTCAAAAGCATAAGCAAATAATGGTTTTAAAGTTGAATTTGGTGGCGAAGCAATATTTGAAACAGAAAACAATACCAAAGTGAAATTAAAAGTCGTTAAATTACCCTGCGGGGTTTCAGCTTCGGTACCTGAAGGCACTATAGCGATTAAGTTTCCCACTCTCAATACTGCAGGATGCCCATTGCTAATTATAGCTGAAGCTTGCCCTGCTACAGTAAATAGTGGAGTCGCAGGTTTCGAAACGCTCTGATAGCTTGAAAGATAGCTTTGGTACTGCATGTAAAAATAGCCGGTTGTGAAACCAAGAATCACAACCAGAACTGCTAATCCAATTGAGACATATGTCCATCTATTCATAATATTTATTAGTTTGAATTAAGTAAATTTAAAGATTTGCCCAAATTTATACCAATTTTATACCAAATTAAACGATAAATACTGAATTATGTTAACTTAACCGATGTCGCCTGACAATACAGAGTTAATAATAGAATAAACTAGGTTTTTCTCGATTAAGAATAAAATTTAAAATTAAAAATCGTATAATCTAATTTGTAATATATGTGATTTTTATTAAAATAAGATGAAAAATAATCTTATTATAAGATAAAGTAAAAAGTCAATATTAAAATTAAACTATTATTCTTAAAAATTTAAATATGGTTACATAAAGTATATTATTGAATTGTTTTAGGTAAATAACACTTTAACTCTTATTTTACCTTTAAAATGGGGTTTGTTCTTAACTAATGATGAATTCTAATATTCGGGTAAATGTTAGAGACCTTGTTTTAGATTATTTAATATTTTATATCTAACCACTGCTTTCCTGAAATGTAATTGGTTTTCGCTCAATGCTAATATCTTTACTAATATGTACAACAGTTGCAATCATTTCAAATAAATTGGAACATTAAAGAATTTTTGTTATCGATTTACATGACAAAGAATAAGCATTTCATGCCAAAATTTTATAAGTATAGCCATCCAGAAATTATCAAAAGTAAAGATTTAAATATTAGCATCATCCTAATACTACTAGGATAATGCTAAAAATTAAAAGAGAAGAGTTAATAATTGCATTAATAATTTCTGTTGCATTAATTGTAGCAATACTTTCTCTGCCAGAGATATTATTACCTATTGCAAAATACATACTTGAAAGCTTAGGTGCCTATTGGTTTGTAGCAATTGGACTAATAGGAATGATACATGGTTTAAAACCTGATGAACACACATGGCCTATTACGATTTCTTATGGTTTAATGCAAAGAAAATTGAAAGGAGCTTTATTATCCACTGCAGTATTTGCTGGAGCATTAACCGTTGTATGGACTGCTTTGAGTGCATTAACAGGTTATGTATTCTCTTTCTTTACAAGCAACAATCTGGATACATATGTAGATATTATAGTAGGAGTTACCATGATATCCGTTGCATTAGCTTTACTAATTCATAGAAAAGAAGATAAAAAAGAAAAAACTGCCGACTATAAAGTTATTTGGGTACATGGTTTAGCAGCCGCATTCGGTGGAGATTTTATAGTTGTGTTAATACTTACTGTCGCAACGGTTACTTTCTTACCTTCAATGTTTAGTTTCTTAGTAGGCTTATTATTCGGATTAGGATCATGGATAGCCCAAAGTTTAGTGGTAGCTTTAACTTACAAAGGAGTAGTTAGAGTTGTTCAAGATACTTCAATAATGATAAGAGCAGGAAGACTTTCTTTGCTTTTTCTAGGAACATTCATGATAATGTTAGGATTATTTGCAAGTTAGTTAATCCTTCCAATACAGATTTATTAGGATAATATTTGCTATTTGATGAATGAAGTTGCAATCGAAGCTAAGAATTTAACTAAGTCCTATAGAAAATTATTAGCTGTAGATAACGTTTCTTTTAAAATTTATAAAGAGGAATTTTTAGTAGGCCTAAACAGTGCAGGTAAAACTATTATCGTAGATATTTTAGATTGTCTAAGGAATCCGACAAATGGTTTTGCAAAAGTATTATGTTACAAAATTATTACTCAAGAAAAAGTTTTAAATAAGTTTAAAAATTGAATATGCAATGATTAAAAGATTAACTCAAGTTCTCTACATCTCATTTTCGGCTTTCTTTGCAGATCTTGGTTATCAAGCCGCCATATCTGTATTCCCTATATATCTCGTTTACATTCTAGGTGCCCCCATAGTCTTGTATGGTTTTGCAGAAGCAATTAACTATGGTATTGGAGCCTTTTTTGGATTTGTAGGCGGCGTTCTTGCGGATAAATATGGATCAAAAAAGATGTCTATTTTGGGAAATGCTTTAATTCCATTAATGTCATTGATAGTTTTGACAGAAAACTACTACATTGCGATAGTTTTATTTTCTTGGGGATGGTGGATGCGTAATTTAAGGACACCACCTCGAAGAGCCTTGCTTACAGAAGTAACTGAAGAAAATGAAAGACAGGAGGCCTACGGAATACTTCATGCGTTAGATATAGCTGGAGCATCGATTGCTGTTGGATACATCACGATAGTTTTCTATTTAAACCTTAATCTTAAGGTATTTATGCTAACAACTGTTATCCCTTTAACAGTTAGCACTTTACTGCTTTTTTTCGTAAAGCCTATTTTTTCAAAGACTAAAATTGCACTAAGAAAACCTAATATAAAACTTTTCAGTGGGATAATGATAGCAACTGCTTTGTTTGGTTTTGGATACTTTTCCTTTGGTTTTCCCATAATAACAGTAACAGAAAGAACGAATCAGCCTTACCTAGGAACATTAGCGTATTTGTTCTTCCTTTTAGTATCATCCTTAACTGGATATGTGTTCGGAAGATTAAAATTAAATGAGATTACACTGCTAGCTATTGGTTATTTGGTAGCTGCAATAGGAAGCCTATTCTTCCAACTATTCTCTGAATTATTCATGTTATTTATTGCTTCAGCTTTCCTTGGAATTGCTGTAGGAATTGTTGAAACTCTCGAACCTACGATAGTTTCAAAGATATACCCGCAGGAGGGTCAAGGTATGGGTATGTTATCTGCATTTAGGAGTGTAGGATTCTTCACAGGAAATCTGGTCATGGGAATTCTGTATGGATTAAACTTTGCCTATTGGTATGCTTTTTTGGTTTCCATCATAGCCGCAGTAGTTGTCTTAATTTCTTCAAGGTGATAATGCAATAGTTTTTTATATCACAGCTAATCTATACTTATATGAAAATTTATGTTACGTTAATCGTATTAATTTTTTTAGCGTTGTTTTTATTCCATTCTACAAACAGTTTTGCTTTAAATAGTCATGAGAATCTTATAGTAAGCAAGAACCAAAATATTCAAAATTATTACAACTTGAATTTTAGCAAAGAATATTTACCTTCAAATGAACAACAAAATGTTTCTATTATAAAATCTTTTGAAGGAATACACTATGGTAATAATGGACCTTATGTTAATAATTGGGTGCCGCCTGATACTCAGATAGCTGTAAGTGATAAATACATTGTCGAACTAGTAAATGTAATTGGCGCAGTTTGGTATAAGAATGGAACATTTTTAAATTACATTTCTTTGTATTCTTTATTCAATGTTCCAGCTACCGAAGATATTGGTGATCCAAGAATAATTTATGATAATAGCAGTGGTAGATTCTTTGCTTCTGTATATGATATAAACGCAGTATTGGTAGCAGTTTCAACTTCTAATAATCCTAACGGTCAATGGTTCAATTATAAATTTTATACCACTAATAATTATTTTCCTGATCAGCCCTACATAGGAGTAAACGATAATTTCCTTGTAGTAACAGCTAATGATTTTAATGGTCAAAACTTTGTATATTCTCAATACTGGATTGCCAACAAATCACAAATGATAAAGGGAGAGGCTGTTAACATATATTCCTCAACCGATTCATCAGCTGCTTCAATAAGACCAGTGTTGCACTTAACAAGCAGTAAAACATTCTACATGGTATCCACCCAAACAATAGCACCAAACTTGATGAAATTATACGAAATAAGTGGCACTCTGCCTAACAGTATCATAGTTAACGCGTCCTATCTAAATATAAATCCATTGCCAAATAATCTCCAACCAGCACCACAGCTGGGATCCTCCAATACCATAGATACAGGAGATAGTAGAGTTCAGGATGCTTTTTATCAAGATGGAAAAATTTGGCTAACAGCAAATGATCAATGCTTACCGCCGGGTGATGTAGCTTTAAGAACGTGTATAAGAGTAATTCAAATAAATGTAACTTCCAGTAGTATATCTCAAGATTACGATGTTTCAATTAAAAACAATTTTTTGTTTTATGGTGCAATAAGATTGATTAGTGGTAACATTCCTCTAGTAGTTTTTGGATATTCATCGCAAAGCAACTATCCAGGAATAATGATATATTATAAAATAGGAAACCAACAGTTCTTAAAAGTTATTAAGAATGGAACGGGACCTGAAACGACATTCTGTAATAACGGAGTTTGTAGATACGGAGATTATTTTAGTGCTGCAATTGACCCTTCAACACCTAATTCTATATGGGTTGCTGGGGAATATGGCAGAGGGAGTATTGGCTGGGGAACTTACATTGCGCAAATTTCACTAGGATTTTATATTGAAGTAAGTTTTTCAGTAATAGGTGGAGGAAAAGGATACTTAAACCCTACTTTAACTTATTACTTCCAATCAGTAAAAAGAACAGTTACGATAACAGAACAGCCAGCAATATATCAAGCAGATCCAGACAGCCCTTGGATGGTAGATAACATTCTTCCTGGATCAAACAAAACAGAAATGTGGGAAACAAATCAAACAACAAGCGGAATTGTGAAGCAAAGTTTGGTGCTAAATTTTGTTTATTACCATCAATACAATGTAAACTTCACTTATACTATTATAGGTGGAGGAAATTACATCGCGCCAGATTTTTCTTTTTATCAATTTGGTAAAAACATTACAGTTAGTGTTTCGAATTGGAAATTTGTAAATACATGGGTTGATGCTGGTTCTAAATATTCTTTCCTGAATCCTTTAAAAGGTTCAAATCAAACGGAAAGGTGGATAAGCTTAAACGCAACAGGATATATAAATAGCCCCGAAACGGTAAACGTAATTTACTATCATCAGTATCTATTTAGCATATCTATAAGTTTTGTAGGAAGTCAAACTAAAAATGCAATTCCATTCAGCTATGTTCAATTTGGAACGAGTACAACAGCTTATATAATCAACAATATAACAAGATGGCTTGATGCAAATTCGCATTGGAATATACCAAATCCTTTACCAGGATCGAATGAAAAAGAAAGATGGTTCAGTTTGCAGAATACAACTGGAGAAGTGGTTCAAAGTATGAAGATTAATTTAGTATACTACCATCAATACTATATAACAATTAAGATTGACCCCAATCAAGCAGGAACTATAAATGTAAAATCAGGCTGGTATAATGAAAACCAAGAAATTCAGATAATAGTGCAAACGGAACCTGGATGGAAATTTATAAATTGGATAGGAGAAGGAGTAGGTTCTTACACAGGTTCTGATGCAAATATAACATTAGTAATTCGAGACGCTATAACCGAAGAGGGAATATTCTATGCGCAAGTAACAATATCGGCTTCGAATGGTTTAACCCTTGTTTATAACGTATTAAACAATACAGGAACGATAAACGAAGGATCCAGTATTACATTGTATTTGCCTGTTAACTCTACTTTAGAAGTCAAAGCAAACTTAAATTCATTTTTATATGGGTTTTCTTCATGGAGCGGAACGATATACAGTACTGATAGCAATTTATCAATTAAAATAAGCGGTCCAACAAAAATATTAGCCAACAGTTCTCTAAACTATACATTAATAGGAGTAATTGTATTGCTTGTTGCTATTGCAATAGTAGCTACGATGTTAGTAATTTCAAGAAGAAAATTAAGAAAGTAGACTAGCTGGCTTGATAAGCTTCTCACCTATGGCATAGAGATAAGATACAAGAGTAATTTGATAAATTACTAGCAATTCATCAAAATTTCTAGGAGCGTATACCAAAACAAAAGGTTGATTGTAAAATCCTATTTCGTATAGAGGATGAAATTCACCCCAACCTTTTTCTATAACCTCCTTAGCCCAGCTAAAAGGCAATATAAGATGCAAGCTTCCATCATCAGGTGGATGAATATGAGCAAATTCCAGTCCTTCGAATAGAATAGATCTCCTAGCCGTCTTCACATTCTCATCTATCCATAAAGCTCTCGAACCCTGTACAGATAATAAACTCATTTCTTCTTTTACATTTGGTAATGAGAAAATCATTTTAGTTAGTCTTTCATATAAATAAGGAGATATGGTATCTGAAATTTGATGATGGGGAAGGGACACTGTGGTTTTAGGTCTTTCACCCTCTCTATAAGGTAATCCTACGGCAACGGGCCAGAATGGATAATTAGTTTCTATTTTCTTCCATCCTTCGCCAGTATTTACCTCCTTTATATCAAGAAATTCAAAATAAGAATTTAGAATTTGTTCTATCTCTTGTTGCAAAACAGATGCGGAAGAACTTTCGTCTTCCCAAGCCACTCTCTTTTCTTTAGTAAATCTAGCTAAAAATAAGCTGTAATGTAGATATTCACCAAAAGGTTTTAGGTTCTTTATTTCATAGGATAAAATTTTAATCCAAAGTTCCTTAAGAAAATCTATCCTTGGTTTACCTACTATTAAATAGGCCGTCATGCAAATAAATTCCTAACTAAATATTTACAGTTTATCTATTTGAAATTAAAGCCATAATAAATGTTTACGAAAATAGTATTAAGTAATACGTATTTAGTAAAGTTTACCCCATGATATGCGATAAAAATTTCGAAAAATTTACTAGATTAGTATAAAGTTTATAAACATTATTTCCCAAAACTATCTTTAATGATCGTACTAAAATTCGGGGGAACTTCGGTAGGAAATGCGAAGATGATAAAAGTTGTAGGGGAAATAATAAAATCTGCAATAGAAAGAGAGCCAAAAGTGGTGGTTTCAGCAATGGAAGGCGTAACAGATTATCTAAAGTATTTAGCAAGTTTGGCTTTTTATTCGGAAAATTACAACGAAGTAAAATTAAGCTTGGAAAAGCTTAAGGAAAAACATTCAACAACGATGAAAGAACTAAGCATTGAAGAAGAGCTCTTAGATAATGATTTCAATGAATTGGAATACGTTTTAAAGGGAATATTTTACTTAAAGGAACTTAACCCAAAAATTTTTGATAAAGTAATGTCGTTTGGAGAAGTTTTTTCAAGTAAAATAATAGCTCAGCATTTAAGAAATATTGGAATAAAAGCTAATGCGTACATGGCTTATGATGTAGGTTTCATAACAGATTCCAATTTCGGCAATGCAGAGGTTTTAGAGGAAACAGAAACAAACATAAGAAATGCATTTAAAAACATACATGATGAAGTACCTATTGTAACTGGATACATTGCGAAAAACAAAAAGAATGAAATAACTACGTTAGGTAGAGGAGGAAGCGATTATACTGCTACTATTCTTGCTTCAGCTTTAAATGCAGAAGAAGTCCAAATATGGACAGATGTGGATGGAATTATGACGGCTGACCCAAAAATAGTCAAAAATCCTAAAAGCTTAGAAGTGGTATCATATCAAGAAGCTTCAGAACTTGCATTTTTAGGAGCTAAAGTTTTACATCCTAAAACTATACTGCCTGTTATGAAAAAGAAAATACCTGTGGTAATTTTAAATACTTTCAACAGAAACTTTAAAGGAACAAGAATAGTATATGAAACCGATCAACAAAGAGGGCCAAAGTCTATAGCTTGCAAAAGGGAAATAAAGTTAATTAATGTATACAACCCAAATATGTTTCTTACCTACGGATATCTTTCTAAACTCTTTAAAATATTTGAAGATCACAGGATATCAGTAGATTTAGTATCAACCTCTGAAGTAAACGTTTCATTAACTGTAGATAAATCCTATAATATTGAAGAAACAATTGAAGAACTGAAAAAAATTGGTTATTTAGATTTGAAAGAAAAAATGTCAAGTATATCTTTGGTAGGAGAAGGAATAGCAGGAATACCAGGAATAACCGCAAAGGTATTTTCAGCATTAGGAAATAGATTCAATATAGAAATGATATCTGCAGGAGCATCTAAAGTAAGTTTAAGCTTTGTTGTGAACCAAGAAAACCTAATCGAAGCTGTAAATTTATTACATGATGAATTTTTTGGTGAATAAGTATGGGAAAAATTAAAGTAGGTATTCTTGGGGCAACAGGACTGGTTGGCCAAACATTTATATACTTGCTTAAAGATCATCCATGGTTTGAAATTACTGAAGTGGCAGCCTCTGAGAAGTCATCCCATAAAACCTATTATGAAGCAGTACTAGGAAGATGGCGGTTCAGTTCAGATATACCTGATAATGTAAAAAATCTTGAAGTCAAGGAATGCAAACCTAAATTAGACTGCGATATAGTTTTTTCCGCATTGGATGCTTCAATAGCGAGAGAAATAGAGGAAGATTTTGCAAAGAATGGCTATGGAGTATTAAGCAATGCAAGTAGCCATAGAATGGATGAAGATGTGCCATTAGTTATACCAGAAATAAATCCTGAACATTTAGAACTATTAGATGTACAAAAAAGAAATAGAAAATGGGATGGATTCATTGTAACTAACGCAAATTGTACAACTACACACCTAGTTTTAACACTTAAACCTATTCATGATGAATTCGGTCTGGAGAAAGTTTTTGTTACTTCAATGCAAGCGTTAAGCGGTGCTGGATATCCAGGCGTCGCATCATTAGATATAATAGATAATGTAATTCCTTTTATCAGAAATGAAGAACAAAAAGTTGAAACGGAAACATTAAAGATACTTGGTAAGTTTAAAAACAACAAAATCGAGATGGCAAATATCGCTATAAGTGCACATTGTAACAGGGTTAATGTAAGAGATGGGCACACAGAATGTGTTAGTGTAAAGCTGTCTAGTAACGTAACTATTGATGATCTCATAAATGCATTTGAACGATTCAATCCTCTAAAAGAATACAAACTTCCAATGGCCCCAAGTAAACCAATAGTTATAAAAAAAGAAGAAGATAGACCACAACCAAGATTGGATAGAGAAATAGAAAAAGGTATGGCTTCAGTTATAGGTAGAATTAGAAAATGTAACGTATTGGATTACAAATACGTTGTGCTAGGACATAATCTGATCAGAGGAGCAGCTGGAGCAGCAATATTGAATGCCGAATATATGTATTATAAAGGGTATTTCAGAGAGTACCTATAAAAATATTTTATTTTTAATTATCTAGCAAATCATGGAAAAAAGCTTAATGTTAAGTGCAAATCTTGATTTGCAACCTAAATATATCATTCAAATTTGTAAACAAGTTGAAGAAAAAGGTTTAAGTGGAATTTGGTTCGGAGAGACCACTTTAAGAGATGCTGGTATATTGGCCACGATTGCCGCTTTGAACACAAGATTTGCACAGATTGGCACTTCAATCGTGAACGTTTATACAAGAAGTCCAGGACAGCTCGCAATGATGGGATGCACATTAAACGAGATATCTGAAGGAAGATTTACGTTAGGATTAGGAGTTAGTACACCGGCAATTGTTTCTAATTGGCACGGCATTGAATATGGAAATCCATTAAAAAGATTGATTGAAACATTAGAAATTTTAAAGTTATACTTTAGCGGTGAAAAGTTTGAATTTAAAGGTAAATATTTTACAATAAAAAATGCAAGATTAAGATTGAAAAGTAAACCTAAGTTAGCCTTAGCGGCACTTAATAATACAATGATAAAAATTGCTACAAGATATGCGGACAGAATAATACTTAATCTTTATTCAGTTCGATTAATAAAGGAAGCAATCAAACTTGTTGAAGAAGAATCGAGGAAAATAGGTAAAGTAAGACCAACTCTAAGCGTAATGCTCTACACATACCTATTAGGAACACAGGAAAAAGATTATGAAGCGGCTAAAGAACTTATAGCTTTTTATGGAAGCTCTGAAGCGTATTCCAAATTGTTTTCCAGAGCTGGATTTAAAGAAGAAGCACGAAATATGCTAAGAGCTTGGGAGCTTGGAAATAAAGATATGGTTAAAAAATCCATATCAGATAAAATGATACGAGAATTGCTAGCGTTTGGAGAGAAAAAAGAATTAATAGAGAGAATTAAGCAATACCATGAGAGCGGAGTAGAAGATGTATTCATAGCCCCATTCCCTTTCGGAGATGTTCAATCCAATATTAAAGTGATTTTAGATTCTATTTAGTTAAATTATCTTTATAATTTTTTAACATAAACAGTGTAATTGCAGCTAAGCTAACAGATGGAATGTTACCATTTACGTTTATATGTACTGCTTTACCAAGTTCAAGCTCCTTTTTATTAAAACCTGGTTCTAGACCCCCAAAAACTAGTATAGGTTTTATTCCACCTTTTATTGCTTCGAAAAATTCTTTAAAATTAAATTCCTCCGTTGCGTATTCTTTTGAAATGAAGAAGTAAAGCTCTGAATTGTTGAAAATGCTTTTAATATCAACTAAATCAGGAAGAATTATTAGCCTAATGTTATGCTTTAGAGCATACTTGAATGCCTCAGGTACACCTGTCTGAGCTGCTGCTCCTCCTACCTTAGTTAATAAAACAGTATTGATGTCTAAAGCAGCACATGTAGCCACAAAGTCAACCAATCTTTGATGGCTCAAAACATTGTGGAAAGCAGTGATTATGTTACTCATATTAAGTTTGACCCTTAAGATAGTTGAAACAGTACTCAGCTATGGCTTTTGCTAAAACAGGCGGAACTGCCTCTCCAACCTGATCATACTGTACTTCCTTTCCCCCGTAAAAAATAAAACTGTCGGGAAAACTCATTAATCTTGCATGCTCACGTACAGTTAATAACCTATTTTCTTCAGGATGTATGAACCTACTTTTCCCCATCACGACAGGAGCAGGTTTATCATAATGGAGTCGAATAAAATTCCCCCTAACTCTGTTATCATAACCATAAAATCCAATTAAAGATTGGCCCGTTTTAAGCCTATAGATTTCCTTCATTTTCCTATTGGAAACCGTGATTGGTTCATGATTAGGTATATCATGAACGGAAGAAGGATCTGGCAGATCTCCAATTGCATCCCTAACTGTTTTTCTTACTCTTGATTTTGGTGGATCGATTTTAATATTTGATATAAAGACCCTTTTTCTCATAGAAGGATTTCCATAATCTTCTGCATACAATATATTGAAATAGATTTTTTCATAACCTATTCTCTTAAATTCACGCGAAATTGCTTCTTTTATCAATGGATGCAATATGCCTGCTACGTTTTCCATAACAAAAAATATTGGTTTTAGATCCGCAACCATTCTTATAAAATGCAAAACTAACATACCTCTTGGGTCGGAATAAAGCCTATCTAAAGGATTGCTTTTTATTTTTATGCTTGCCAATGTGAATGCTTCACAAGGAGGGCCTCCAATTATTACATCTATTTCTCCTACTTCCTCTTTAATTTCTTTTGAATGTACTTCTTTTATATCTTTTGCAATCACATGAGCTGAACTAAAATTGTTTTGATAAGTTGTATAAACGGGTTTAAAATTCTCAATAGCACATGAAATTTCATAATTTGCTTGCCTAAATCCTTCACTAAATCCTCCGGCTCCGGCAAACAAATCTAATACTTTTAACACAAAATTGATTAAGGCTTTATGTTGCTTATAATCTTTTCAATTTCACTAAAATTCAATTTAATAGGCCTAAATTTCTGTTCTCTTATTCTGTCCAAAATTTTTTCTTCGCTTGCTATCGATTTAAAACATAGATTTTCAACCTTATAGGAAGAAGCGGCAGAAGCAAATGTTAATGAATCATATATATTCAAAGTTTTAAGATAGTAATAATTAAATGAAGCCAAGAATACATCTCCTGCACCCGTTGTGTCCACTATACGATTTGGTTCAAATGAGCTCATATACAATAAGATATCCTTATAGAAAGCTAAACTTCCAACCTTACCCAAAGTTACCAAAATAATTTTACAACCGGATTCAGCTATTTTATTTATAGATTGCTCGAAGCTTTCGTTATTTGACAACGCATAAAGTTCATATAAATCGGCTTTAACAATATCAAAAAGATGCAAATACTTGCTTGACCATTCCCATTGTTTTCTAATTATTAAATTATCTTTAACTGAACGACATAGCCCTTGAACATCCAATGCAAAGTATTCCGAACTATTTCTTAAAAGTTCTATTTGTTTAAAGTCCAGTTCGTTTAATATAGGTAAAAAAGAGATTAATTTGAATTTAGTATTCATTAGAAATGATAAATCCATAATAACGGGCGAGTAATTCAAAACCTCTTGCTTTCTTGTATCATTATATATGTTTCTGAAACGTAATGTTTTTTCCCCTAAAACTTTGATATAGAAATTGTTTATTCCGAAACTGAATAATATAGATTCTAAATCCTTATAAATATCATTACCGACGATAGAGACCAAAAATGGATTCAATTTAAATTTCGCCCATTGTAAACATGAATAAATTACACTTCCTCCTAAACAACTATAACTTTTACCATTTATTACGATCTCATCATTTGAAATTAGGCCTACACAGGCTAAATTATATAATTCCATACAATAATTATTAGTTAGAAGTTATTAAAAGCCGGGATGGCCTAGCCTGGTAGGGCGCAGGCCTGGAGAGCCTGTGGGGTTTTTCCCCGCGTGGGTTCGAATCCCACTCCCGGCGAAAAATATAAAAGAAAATTCAAAGAAATATTATCGGCGACGGTGGTAGGGCTGAGGGGCTCGGCCTCCCTCGCTAACCACAAACGGTCGTTATGGTGGGGCCAGTAACATATGTCGCTGTGCATAAGCATGCTGCATAGCTATGTGCGGAAGCTATGAAAGTCCGCCCTACGAGGTTATCACAGCTCTGAAGTCCTCCTGGAGGGGAGGACTAGGAGCTAATCTTCGGAACCGGGTTAGGCCCGGAAGGGAGCGGCCCTAACGAAGAGTGATAACGTTCGTAGGATACGGACTAGAGTGGAAGCACATAGCTGTGCAGTATGCTTATGCATGGCGACATATGGGCACCGTCGCCTAAATTATAAGAGAAAGTGGATTTTCTAAGAGTTCCTTAAACTCCTTTATAAATTTACAAGCTTCTGCACCATCAGTTACACGATGATCAAAGACCAAGGTTAAAATTGCTGATTTTTTAGTGATATATTGATTGTTGAATATTTTCAGAGTATCCTCTATTTTGCCTACAGCTAGAATAGCAGATTGTGGATAATTGATAATCGGAATGAAATAATTAATGCCGTATGGACCAAGATTTGTTATTGTAAAAGTAGAGCCAAGAACGTCCTGTAGTTCTAATTTATTTGATGCTGCCTTATTTTTTAGATTTTCAAGTTCTTTATTGATTTCAATTAGGCTTTTTTTATCCGCATCCCTTATTACTACAACCAAAAGGCCCTCTTTGGTTTCTAACGCATATCCTATGTTTATTTTTTTATAAATTCTGATTTTATTTTCTTCGAAAGATGAATTAAGTATTAGATTTTGTGATAACGCGAGTGCAGCAGCTTTAATTATAAAAGAACTTAAGGATAATTCAATATTCCTTTTCTTGAAAGCATCTAACATTTTATAAACCTCGTCGAAAAAGACTTCAAAAAACAAAGGAACATGAGGAATATTTTTTGCACTTTTAGACATCTTCTCAGCAATTGTGCTTCTAAACTTGGATAATTCAATTATTTCATATTCAGAGACTTTTTCTTCATACTGCTCTTCTGGTTTAGTAACAGAACTTTCCTTTAAATGTTTCATAACATCTTCAGCTGTTATTCTTCCCTGAGGCCCACTTCCCACAATTTTAGATAAATCTAGATTGTATTCCCTAGCGAGTCTTCTCGCTGCCGGAGTTGCAAATGGTTCTCTGATTTCCTGTTTTTCTTGAGTTGGCGATATATATGCTATAATTTCACCAACTGCTACGGTACCTTCCTTATGAATAATTTTTTCTAAGCGGCCTGAATAAGGAGAAGGATATTCCACTGTAATCTTTTCGGTTTCGATCAAAACCAAAGGATCGCCTTTATTGACGTTATCACCTTCATTTTTGATCCATTTTACTATTTTGCCACTATCCATAGAAGGGTCATATCTGGGCATGCGTACTTCTAACAAGTTGCTCATTTTAAAGGATAATACTATTTATTCTTAATAGCTTTTTTAAGAACATCTAGAACATACTGAAACCACTCGTCATAATTTTTCTTATCTATTAATTCCTTAGGAAGCTTACCTCCAGCAATAAAAGGATGCCCACCTCCCCCAAAATATTCAGCAATTTTATTACATTCGATATTTGAATTTTTGCTTCTCATTATGGTTAAAGTTCCTCTTTCTCTCAAAGCGATGGCTAAATCGGATTTCGTCTCATCTAACATTATATTTACAGCCATTGATGAAGGTATTATTTCATTAACTAGAGATAATGTTATAGAAACTCCATTTACCTCAGTTTTAAGAATATTCTTTTTCAATTTTTCAATTTCTAAACTTCTTTCTTTTGTGTATTTTTCCCTTAAATACTGATATTGCGTATCCCAGAGAATACCGTTAGCAAGCTTTAGTGCTAGATTTTCCAAGCTTTTATAGTCGTGAAGATAATTGAAGTAAGCTATAATGTCGTCCAATAATTCAGTTATAGTATATTTTTTCAATTTAAAATCCGAATCTCTAGCTATCGAAGCTAAAGTTTTACATACTTCATCATGACAGAAAGTTTCTGCTACGATTTCTGAAGCGCATTTTGTTTTATCCAATTTAATATAAACAAATTCATTCAAAGCTTTCACGAATTCTTCTGGCCAAACATGATGGTCTAGCCAGTAAATTTTATTGCCTGATTCTGATATTCTTTTAAAATTCTCTAATACAATATTTACAACTGATTTGTTTATGCCGATGTCGGATATAACAAATAAATTATCGCTTTCTTTTTTTACAATTTCATCTATATAAGCAATCATTTGTAGAGTTTCTTCTTCACCGTAATCAAGCAAGTAAATGTTAGAAGATGGAAAACTTCTTTTAAAAATTGCTGCACAAATAATTCCATCTGCATCTTTTCTATGGGTAAATATTACCCTCATAATATTTTCAATTCTTCCAATAAACTACAGGCTCTGCAAAGTTCTTGAGATGTAGGCTCACCGCAACTTTTACAATAATTTAGTTTAATGAATTTATAAGATTGCTCCATGCTCTTAGCTATTTTTTCAGCAGAAATAACTAACATATATTTTGCTCCAGGATTAGCTCTTTCTAAATCGTTCAAATATTTTCTTATTGAATCCCTCATAGATAAACTCACAAAGCGGCACTCTGTTTCAAATAATGGGAAATCATGCAAGTATGCGTAGATCATGATTTCTTCCTCGTATATATATCTTAGAGGTTTTATCCTTGGAATAAAGCCTTCCTTAGCTTCAATTGGTCCAAAACCTCTATAAATCCTTTCAATATCGCCCCTCAAAAGGTTAATCATGAATGTTTGAGCTTCATCATCTAAATTATGTCCTGTAACAACTTTAGTAGCACCAAGCTTTTTGGCAGCTACGTTAAGTAACTTTCTCCTTAAAACTCCGCAGTAAGAACATGGTTCAAGCTTACTACCTTTTTCTTTAGCTAATTTTACTATTTCCTCAAGTCTATAACCGTAGTAATCTTTGTAATTGAATACATGATATTCAACGTTCAACTTATCGCAAATATATTTTGTGTGCTCAACTCTTTTTTCAGTATATCCTGAAATTCCTTCGTCTATGGTTACGGCAAACATTTTTACTGAAGGGAAATCCTTTTCTATTTGAGATACGACATGCAAGGCTGTCAAGCTATCCTTGCCTCCTGATACTGCAAACATTATTCTGTCATTCCAGCTCAAAAGCTTGTTTTTAACTATTGTATTTCTGACTTTATCAATAATTGTTTGAATAAAATGAAATCTGCAAACATTCTCTCCTGAATAAGAACGAGTGTAAAAGGTTTCATTGCTACAGTAGTTACATGCCATACTAGATATGTATGCTAAACAGTATATTTATTATTAAAATTAAAAGTGAAAAGGATCGGGATAAATTTAAAACAGTATTCCTTATATTTTGATTTTTTATCGAAGATAGAATTTCTCCAAGGAATTTATCACCGTCCAACATAGGTATTGGTAACATGTTTATTATTGCAAGGCTAAAAAAGATCACAGAACCCCAAGCTAGGAAGGTATATATGTAATATTGCAGAATTTGAGGAATAAAAGAAAAATATGGTTTGTAGTAGTTTATCGTACTTACCCCAATAAAGCCAGTATTCGTATAATTGTTCTTGGCTAAAACAAGTGTAACATTAAAATCCTGCAGATCCCTTTCAATAGTAATTATAGCAGTTTGACCCGGTTTAGTATGTGATAGATAATTTGTAAATGAATTCATATCTCTTATCGAAGTACCATTTATAGCAATGATCGCATCTCCCTGCTGGAAACCATGCATAGCAGCAGGAGAATTTGGTACTGTTGAAACTATAAGAACGCCGCTTGGAGAAGTAGAAAATCCCCATGCAATTACCAAAGGAAAAGATATTATTAATATTAAGAATAAAATTCCTTCAAGTAAATTAATAAAAGAACCAGCACCGTAAACCTTCAATTTACTCTTTTTTGGAGCTTTTTCTAAGGAACTCTCGTCAAGTTCCACAAACGCCATTGGTATCACATAAACAACTCCTGCACCTGTAGATTTTAAGTCTATATTTGAACTTGACGCTACCAAGCCATGAAAAAGTTCATGAGTAACTACAGCAATTACTATAACAATTAAAATTATTACCAATTGATCTAAAGGAGGATTAAAAGTAATTCCAAATATTAAGGGTATTACTGGCGATGCTATTCCAACCTTTGCAGGAAATAAGAAAGACAACAAGTTTTTTATAAAGAAAAAAATTGCGTAAAGAAGAGATGAAATTCCGTATATTATAGATAATTCTCCCATTACATTCCAAATTTTACTCCTTTTCTTTCCTTCTTTTACTATAGAATTGTTGAATTTCTTAGTTTTTATTAATAATAAAAAAGGATAAACATCAACAACATTTGAAATTTTGCTTTTCTTATTTTTAATAAAAGATAAAACTAAATATACTAACAACCATACAAATGTAATAACAAATAGAAAAGTTAAGACATCCATGCGATTATTCAGGAAAAGCTAATTGATACCTTAGTAAGGCAAGTATATTACCAAGTTTGGATAAAGAGGAACTCATCTCATTATTGCTATATACTAGGCTAATTAAACCTCCTTTAGCAACAACAATTTCTCCTATCTTTTTAATTTCATCAAGTTTATCTTTCTCAAGACTTTTCAAATATTCGGTGGAAATTATTAGTTTATCTATTGCACCATATTCTGCAGCTCTCTTGATTTCATCTATCCCTATGGCAACTTTTTCAGGGTTCTCCTGTATTTTATTCAATACAAAAATATCTTCATAATCAGAATACGTAGATAGAGATTTTAAAACAGCTTCGTTTCTCAAAGCTTCATATATTCCTTCGACACCGCCTATTGAACCAGTTATTCTAAAAATTGTCTTAGTTTCGGATTTCATCTCGTTGTATAGTCTATCCTTAATGTTGCCTGGTCCATACAATATTATGACATCCGGATTGTAGAGAGAAATCAAATTTTTAATCTCTCTTGAAACTTCTTCAAGGAAATTAGAAATCAGTTTCTCTCTGTCAAAATAATGTCTTTTACCGCTATGCTCTTCATTTTTAGAAAATAATGTCTTTAATCCTACAGAAGTTAATAACGCAACAGCGATGTTTGTATACTCTACTGAAATGATCATGGTAGTTGGATAAACTTCCTTAATTTTTTTCAATATGCTTTTTACAATAACAGAATCCCAATCTTCCTTTTTTAGCTTTATTGTATCTCCGACTTTTACATTAAAAGAATGGTAATGCCCTCCAAGTTCCATTTCTTCAGGTTTTAGGGATATAAATCCTATTATCTTTAAGGTATCAGTAAAGGGGTGAAAATAAACTTTGTTAACTTTAATCCCTAAGTAGACTCTCTCCTTTTCCCCTCTTATTTGTTGACCAGCATTTGAAACTTTCTTTTGCCTGAATGTCCAACCTAATACTTCATCATCTCTTTCGATTAAAAGATATAAATAGAAAAGATCGTTTATATGCTGTAAAGTTATTGTAGCAATCTTATCTTTCTTATCAAGTTCTAACTTCATACTTCGTAATCATGCCTTGTTCATCAAATAGATAAACGTTTATGGATGGCGGTATCGATGTAATGTTCCCTATTTTGTATCCATATATATTATTGATGCCCTTTTCAGTTGAAATATCCAAAACACGCTGCGTTATTATCCCATCAAGTATTAGAGTAGAAGCTTTTTCTATCTTTGTCAGTCTTTCTATTATATCCTTTAATGGGAAACGATCTATTATGTTGTAATTATCATCAAGGATAATAGCTTCCATGGTACCAATCACTGATCTGACTAAATCGTTTATTAATTGGGCTTTTTCAATTTTCTTTTCAACCTTAACTTTCTGTAAATAATCGTTAATCGGTATTTTATCAGCTAAAGCATTAGCTATCTCTTTACCACTCAATTCTTCTACTTCCTTTCCGAATGGTGCTCTGGCAATATAATCTACTTTAGCAACGTTTATTACTTCTTTAATTATTAAATCACCTGCCCTATCCCCATCAACAAATAGAGTAACCTTTTTATTCTTTGAAAGATTGACTATTGTTTGAGGAACTTTAGAACCATTTAATGCTATAACGTTTCTATATCCATGCTTTAGCATATTAACGACATCGGCTCTCCCTTCAACAACTATTATCTCATTCGAGCTGTCTATATCAGGCCCTGCATCTAGTTGTTCAGGTCCATATTTTACAACTTGAGCTGATTTATAGCTTTCAATTAATTCTTGAACCAATTGTTCTGAATCTATATTTCTCGATTCTTTCCATTTTATTAAAATTTCTTTTGCCCTTTCAAGTATCTTTTTTCTTTTTTCTTCCCTAGCATCTTTTATCTCTTTTACTTCAATTTTAGCTGAATTTGGCCCAACTTTATCGATGATTTCCAGTGAAGCAGCAATTAGCGCTACTTCGGGTTTATCAAGATTTGTAGGAACAACGATTGTTCCATAGGTTTTGCCGCCTTTTACATCATAGTCTACATCTATTCTGCCCAATTTGCCAACTTTTTGAAGCTCTCTTAAGTCTAGTTCATCACCTAGCAAACCTTCTGTTTGACCAAATATAGCACCTATTATATCTGATTTCTCAGCTATTCCGTCAACTTCAAATCTAGCAATTATAATATACTTAACGTTTACGGGAGGACCTCCCATATTATCACCATCATAACACTTATATCTTGTAACTCAGATTTAAAATAATTTTTTGTGGGGGCGCTTTTTGATCCCTAATAACAACACTGCAATACATTTAGGGTAACAACCCAATTCATTGCAGCTCTCTCATTAGGGATGCGCCCCCAATATTTGAATAAAGCAATTCATTTATAAATTAAATACTTCAGATAAATCTATTTCAAACATTATAGTAGGCATTCTTATTGAGAATTTCAATAATACATCAGGATTTATCTCTGCTACCCATCCTACGTTTTTGTTATTAATCTTTAATAACGCACTTCTTCCATTCAATCCATACGGTAACTTCGCTTCTTGCAAACTCAAAGTATAGTTAAAGCTATCGAAAAAAGCATATAGATATCCATGAATATCTTCAAATTCTACCTCATTGTCTACTACAGCTCCTGCTAATTTATTAATCGTTTTTATTTGTGAACCTGTATTAATGATCACATCGCCTATTTCATATATTTTTTGGGGGTAAGGATTTGCAATATTCCTTGAAAGAAAGCTTAGCAAGCAAGGAAACAAATTGGCCCTAATACAGCTAAATTCTTTACTTATTGGATTTAAAATCTTTATCAACCCGATAGTTGATTCGTTAATATTTACTTTAAATGTTTGGACTTCAACGTCACAAAGCATATAGTTCAATATTTCTTGAAAACCAAAGCCATTAAAAATCTCTCTAACTGAATTATGGATGATAGACTTCTTACTCAGCTTTGGTTTTGTTATTAAATAAGGTAATGATAGTTTAAAATTATTATATCCGTATAATATAGCCACATCTTCAATAACATCGATAGGATGTAAAACATCAACTCTATAGAAAGGCACTTCTACAATTAACTTTTCAGCTTCTCTATTTACTCCATATCTCAATCTTTCAAGGAAATTAATCAATTGGTCTGAACTAAAATCTACTCCTATTACTTTCGAGAAATCATTAATGTTAAATTCATAAAACTTGCTTGAAAAATTAGGATAATAAATTTTATTTCCTAATTCATGTCTAACAATTCCAACCTTACCGCCATAATATGTAATAGAATGAACCATCAAAGCAACAATTGAGTTTATAAAATCTATGTCAAAACCTGTTGAATCTATTAATATGTCCGTTGTTTTTTCGTTAACCTTGCAATCTTCACTGTTTATGATAGGTGCCATGCTAAGATAATTTCCTTCGGAATCAATAAGAACAGGTGCATCGTTTGGCATTATTAAATGCCTGTATTTTATTCCCTTCTCATTTCTTTCAATTATTTCTCTTCCTGTCATTTTCTTGCTTTCCTCCAAAGGTCTAAAGTAAATTTCATCGAGATTCTTTAATTCAAAATATATGTCGCCTTTTAATTTAGAAAGATCATAGATACCAATCGAGGCTTTTTTTCTTGATCTACACCAACTTTCATGCAATATTTCTTGATAATTTATGATTCTTCTTAATGCTTCATTAGTTAACTTAACACCTCTTACAGTTGCTATAACTACATATGGTCTTACCTGCTTTAGTCTTTCAGATATTTTTACTTTGAAGTTTTCCTTAATGAAAACCAATCTTTTAGGACCTTTTTCTATGCTTAAAATCCCTTTGATAAAATGAATTAAGCCTTCTGTAGAAAATAGGTCTGGTCTTTCAGGCGTTATTTCCCCTATAATTTCATCCCCTTTAATTTGTTTTAATTCGCATTTGCACATCTCAAGCAATTCGTTCAGCTCTTCATTTGTAAAAGATCGATTCAAGCCTTTAATTAATTCTTCCAATGAATAACTAATGGTTGGCATTTCTTATTTTATAATTACGTAGAAAAGAAATATTCTGCGAGAACAATTCACGTATGTCTTCTATATCCAGTGCAGCCATTGCCAACCTATCAATACCTATTCCCCATGCCAGAACTGGATATCTAATTTCTAATGCTTTTAAAATTTCAGGTCTAAACATTCCACCTGGTAAAGCTTCAATCCATCCAAGTTTTTTATGATATATGATTCCCTCTACACTTGGCTCAGTAAAAGGAAAATAGGTAGGTCTAAATCTTATTTTTTCTATTCCTAATCTCTCAGAAAAATCTTTGAAGAACGCCAATAGGTTTGCGAAGTTTAGTTTTGGTCCAACCATTATCCCCTCGCATTGGTAAAATTCAGGTGAATGTGTAGCATCAGGTAGATCGTATCTAAAATTTCTTGAAATGCAAAAAACCTTGGCTTCTTTATCTTTATTGTTGTAAAGGTAACTTATTGAGACTGTAGTAGTATGGGTTCTAAGAATTAATTTATTTGCTATATCTTCCTTCCACTCATATCTCCATCCAATAGAATTTTCAATACCGCCTTTTTCATGCATTTCTTTAACCCTTTTTACAATTTCCCCTTCAAGTTTAACAGGAGGTAAATCAACCCTAAATGTTGCATGCATATCTCTAGCTGGATGATCTTGGGGGACAAAGAGAACATCGAAATTCCAAAATTCAGGCAATATATAAGGACCCTCAGCTTCTTCAAAACCCATTTCAAGCAGTATTTTCTTAACCTCTTCCAAGAATTTCATATAAATATGTGAACGGCCAAAATATAACTTAGGCGGTAAAGCCTCTAAATTATAGGGCTTAAGAATATATTCTTTCCATCTGCCTGTAATTATGTCCTCACTAGTTAATTTTGATTTTTCTTCTACTACAAGAATATTTCCTGCAATAAATTCAACCTTAAAACTTTCTGAAGCTTTGATAAAAACTTTTTTAACTGATTTTAATTCCACCAAATTTCTTCTTAAAAGTTCATTAATGTCTTGTGTTAATTCTTTAACTTCAATTTCATTTTTCTCATATAGTTCTTTGAGTTTATTTTCTAAACTTAGATCTAAATTAGAAGAAAGTTTAAGAATACCATTGCTATATGTCAAAAGTTTCCTTTTGAAAGCGTTAGTCAACGCGATCTTTAAAGTTTTGTCATCAAAAAATTCTTTCAGGTTTTCAATTTTAATTTCTCCTTTTTGCTGAAGTATCTTCACAAGCCTACTTTCAGGAAGACCGTTTCTAGCGTAATCCTTTCCCTCCTCATTAAGTTTCACTTTGAATAAATTTTCTTCTTTGAGCTCTATCCATCCTTTTTGTTTATACACCTCAATTTTTGAAAATAAACTACTCAATGGGATATTAAGCGATTTCGATAATTCCTCGATTTCAAAAAATTTATCTATTATTAATGATAAAATTTCAAAATCTGATTTACTTAATTTAATTTTATTCATCTTTGTATTTAATTTCAACTAAGTTGGCTAATATATTTCCATCGGGATCTATTTCACCACATCTTACTCTTGAACTTCTAATATAGCGACCGTCTTTAGCTTTAACCATCTTAACTACATGAATTCTTAGAGGTTCCAGATTGTTTCTTTTTCTTATCATATTAATTTCAATAGCCCTAGGTAATGTTTCCTCAGTTACTACTATATCTGTCAAATGATTTTCATGAATTGAAGGACCGTAAGGATCATTTATCGGAACAATTTTGACATTTATTTTATCCTTTTTAATTTTATTCAAAAAATTTAGCACAGATTTTTTCCTTGTTTCGAAATCTTCTATCATATCAGATAATAATTTCCTTTTTACGGCTTCATCGGTTACGAGACCAATTTCAATATTTGAGGCAATCGAATATGCCTTTCTTAATAATAATCGATGACCTTTGTGAAGTTGCGTGAATGTTCCTCCTAATACTACAGTTTTAGACTCTTCTTCCCCTTCTTCCACCTGGCTTCCTTGTTGTATCATGGGGCAATGGTGTTACATCTTCAATCCTTCCTATCATCAACCCTGCACGTGCCAGAGCCCTTATCGCTGCATTTGCTCCTGGTCCAGGAGTTTTTTGATGATGACCACCTGGGGCTCTTACTTTTATATGAACACCTACGATGTTTTTCTCCATACATGCCTGCGCTGCTTTAAAAGCGGCTAACATAGCTGCATAGGGAGTTTTCTTCTCTCTATCAGCTTTTACCACATTACCAGCAGATGACCAAGATATTAAGTGCGCTCCTGAAAGATCCGTTATATAAATTAGTGTGTTATTTCGTGATGAGTATATATGTGCTATCCCCCAAAGTCCTTTCTTTTCGCTCATCTTATTCTTATTTTATCTTCTTCATCTTTTTTAACCAAATAACTTGGGCTTGCTATTATTCTATCGCCTACGATTACCTTCCTATGGGCTATAATTTGCCTCGCATGATACAAAGATTGTGCTAATTTTTTCTCGTATAAAATTGTCTGTAATCTACGCTTTAATATGTCCTCAACAGTCAAAGCTAATATATCATCAACTTTACCGCCATCCATTATCAAACCATACCTCTTTAATAAATTCATTAGATTCTTTTCTTCCTCTTCCCTTTCTTGACCAGTCAAAGCTAGCAGTTTTCTTGCTCTAGCTCTTATCCTTCTTAAGATAGTATAAGCTTTCCATAATTCCCTTTTGTTTCTTAATCCATACTTGCCCAATAGTACTATTTCTTGTGCTAAAACTTCCTTCCTCCACGGATGTCTGGGTGATTCCCAAGTTTTCTTAAACCTTCTCATTGTTCAGCTTTCTTAGTTACACCCACCGTTAATCCTGTTCTCCCTGTTGTTCTAGTCGATTGGCCTCTAACTTTCAATCCTGCAGCATGCCTAATTCCTTTCCAAGACTTCATTGCTTTCATTTTCTCTATATCTTCCCTTACTTTTAAAATCAAATCAGATTCGATGAAATGAAGGTGCTTACCAGTTTCAGGATCTTTTGGTCTATTTAAAAACCAAGAAGGAACTTTCTCATTTAAGCTTAAAATACAATTTTCAATGCTTTTTATCTCTTCATCTGATAATGAACCAAGTCTTCTATAAGGATCAATATTGGTCAATCTACATATCGCTATCGCAGTATTAAAACCAATCCCCTTTATCTTTTGTAAAGCGTAATGGACTTGATCAAATCCACTAAGATCTCTATTTGCCAACCTAACTACATGTTTAAAGCTACTTTGCATGATATAATGAAATAAGGTAACTTGCTTAAAAGCCTTTTTTTGAATAAATCAATATTTGGTAGTTTTATTATTTATAATTAAAAGCCGGGATGGCCTAGCCTGGTAGGGCGCAGGCTTGCTAAGCCTGTGGGGTTTTTCCCCGCGTGGGTTCGAATCCCACTCCCGGCGAAAATCAGTAGGACATTATTACCCTATCTACTTTGGCAACGATCCCTCTTTTCATCTCCTTTATTTTGGATGCATCTATATTAGATTTTGCTATTGCTATCAATTCGTTTTTTTCTGTGTTCACCGTTGCAAATGAATTCTCTTTAAGGTCGCTAGTTACTGCTATTACAGCAGGAGCTGCGATGTAAGAACCGTGGATTATAGAGTAAATCGCTGTGTCTTTTACGTAAATTTTAGGTAGAAAATCTAAAAGATCTTCTATAGGCAAAGTAAAAGTTCTAAGATGTTGTTCATCGTTATTATTCTTCCATAACATGTAGGCTCCTATTAATTCATGTAAAGTAACAACTCTTTCATCATCCTCACTGAAAGGTCCTATTTTAATTCTTCTTAGTTCAGTCATATGAGCGCCACAGCCTAGTATTTCCCCTATATCAAAACATAGCTTTCTAATATAGGTTCCTGCTTGTACGTGCGCCTTGAATAAAATATTTCTACCTTCTATGTCTAATATTTCTAATGAATAAATTTTTCTTATCCTTGGAACCTTCTTAACTGCAGCTCGAACAGGGGGTTTCTGGTATATATCTCCTATGAATTTATTAAAAATTCTCCTGATTTCCTCCTCTGGAACCTGGCCATGTAATTGCATTTCGCATATATAAACTTTATCGAAATTTGATACTAGATGACTTACTTTTCTTGTTTTACCAAGGAGAATTATAAGCAATCCAGACACAGCGGGATTTCTCCCAAATGCCTAGAGTCCCGCTGTGTGCTGTTGGAACGTTAATCATTTTTTTTATCCAAGCAGCAACTTCATGACTTGTAGGTCCTTTAGGCTTATCAAGAAGACAAAATGAGAGATTTAAATGTTCATTTAAATCTCTTTTATAATAAGGTTTTATGAAAAGCTTTATTTTATAATCCCGTTCTCTGTATATGAGGGATCGATTCATTATTTAATTCCCTCTTTCATAAAATCCATCAATTGTGCTTCTTCTATAGCTTTTATGACCTCCTCGTCCGATGCATTTTTGTTTATCTTTATTTGTTGAGGGAGAATTAAAAGATGGTCGATGTTGACCTTCCTTCTTCTCACACCAGTTATATTCTTGGGACCTGTAACTAGAACAAAATTCTTATCTATTATGTTTACTATTACACATTTTCTTCCTGCATCTCTTCCCTTTAATTTAACTGCTAACCTTCCTATAGTTATTGGCGACATTACTAATTGAAAGATATGATTCTATAATACATATAAGTATTTTAAAAGTATTCTGAACATCAAATAATGAGGTATTAAGTAGAACATCAACGTCCTTCAATAATTCGATATCATAATTATAGATCTCCTTAAAACGCCTCCTATTACTTTCCTCCCTGAACAGAATATCCTTTTTTGCTTCCTCATATGATATGCTATCCCTTTTCATTATTCTTTTAATTCTTTCTTCTAAAGGAGCGTGAAGAAAAATTTTTAAATCTGCTATATCCTTGAGCGTCCAACACGCTAAATGTCCTTCAACCACAACATTTCCCTTTTTAGCTTCCTCTCTGGCAATGTTGTCCACTTCTAAGTCAAATTCATGATTTGATTCAGCAAGTTTATGAAAACTTGCCAAATTCAAACCATGTTTTTCAGCAATCTTTCTAAACAAGCTTCCTACGGATACTAATCTTAAGTTAAAATATTCTGCAATTAATTTTGCGTAAGTAGATTTACCAGAGCCCGGTAAGCCACTTATCGCTATAATAATCTTTTTCAAATCTTTATTTCTGAAATAATTTTTGTTTCAATCAATTTTTGTAAGCAACTTGAACATATGTAACCTCCAAAAATCCTCTTAGGTCTTCTTGAAGATTTAGATAGTCGAACCTTTCCGTGATAGGTGCCATGAAGATATCCTTTACAAATTGCACACTTATCTTTATTCCTTTTCTTTTCAATCTTCCTTATTACATGCTTACCGCTAGGTGTTTTTACCAGCCTTATAGGCTTCCTTCTTAATGAGGGTTTTGGCATAATTAATATTGAATAATTCCTATGGCCCTATTTATAAGTAAACTCATCATAAAGGAACAAATTACATACCAGATGTATGACTGAAGATAAAATGAACTACCTAAAAGAGGGAAATAAGCTACATTCATGTTATCAAAAACCGATATAAGCCAAAAGTAAAAAAGTAAGAAGGGAGGAAATAAAATTATCGTATTAAGCATGCTAATTCTAAATGTACTTGCTCTCATTTTGTCAATGTATGGTTTTTTCTTTTTCATTCTCTCTATTTTATTGTTATCTTTTTCTCTTAGAGCTTTCATGTATTCCCTATCAAATTCTCTAATCTCTCTCATTACTTGTTTATACCTTTCAATTCCAAACGATCTTGAAATTAAAATCCTACTTACCAAGGCTGATATGAGAGGAGCAGGTATAGATAAAAGTAATATCAATAAGTTTGCAATTATAGGTTCACTTACATTTAAATCCAAGAAAAAAACATAGTTCATCATTTTCCTTCTAGGAATCTAGCAATCGATGGGAATTCTTCCTCTAGTCTTTGTTGAACTAATATCATATAATATTGGTATATTATGCCTATAGCTAGCAACAAGCCTATACCAGTGCCTATAACTCCAAAAATATCAGAAACACTTGCCAACAATCCTACCAACAATCCGCTAAACCATGTTAATGTTGGGATATATCTTTTGAGTATGCTAGCCATAACTAAATTGCTTTGCCTAAACCCTGGAACCTGCAATCCTGAGCTAACCATCTTTTTTGCTTGCTCTTCTGCATTCATCCCCGAAGTTTCAACCCAGGCGTATGAAAAGAGTATACAAAGTAAGCTGAAAATTATGACATACACAATTGCACGAACAGGATCTAACATTGCTTGATAGAAATTTTGGGGAGGAGTTAAATAATAAATTAAACCGCCCGCTGGCACAGGAGTAGAGGAGGTGCCTGATTGAACGTATTTGAAATATCCTAAAGCCGACAAAATAGGATTTGTTCCGTTTATGTTATATCTGCTCCAAATAAGTTGGGTCACAAATAGAAGATTGGCTACAAGCGCTGCCGCTAATATTACTGGAACGTTTGATACATAAAGAAGTTGAAGAGGTATTTTGGCTTTTACTCCTCCGTATTTTGGATAAGCTACAGGAATTTCAACCTTAACAGATTGAAGATAAACGAGTAATATCAAAACCACGATCATTGAAATCAATCCAAGAATTGAAGGAGAAGAAGCAAAATTGGGGTTGCCCAATAATAGATACCAAAAATTACCTCCACCCGATGCAACTAGAATAATATTCGGTATAAGTCCAAAAAATTGATCAGGAGCTACGGCTATTGGACTAAAAAGCGAACTGAATACTTGTAAGGCGACCCCTGTTAATATGAAAAGGCTTATGCCACTTCCAAATCCCCATCCTTTTTGCAAAAGTTCATCCATTAATATTATAATTATTCCTACAAAAAACAACTGTAAAATAATCAATACAGCTTGTGCTAAATTACTAACTGGTAAAAGACCACTAGCTATGAAAACAATACTCTCAAATAAAGTAAATACTATGGCCAAAAATTTTTGAGTGCCTGTATATAAAGCACGATGCGATTTGTCCGTTAAATCCAAATTTATTATTTTTGAACCTACCAGTAATTGCATAATTAAGCCAGCTGTAACTATAGGACCTACACCTAAATGGGCTAAGGTTCCAAATCTAGTAGCAAATATTATCGAAAAAAGAGGATTGTAGTTTTGAGCATTCGATACTTTGGCTAATGGATAAAGAGGTACTTCCGTAAAAACTAAATAAATTGTTAATACTATTGTTGTCCAAAGAAGCTTTTCCCTAAAAGAAACAGTCCTTTTAGGCTTGGGTACTTCAGGAAGAATACTAAAAATAGGTCTTAGTGCTTCAAGAACTGGCATTTTTAACTAAAGGTATTGAGCCAGCTTCCTTAATTTTTTCTTCAGCTTTTTTGCTAAATTCTCTAGCAATAATTACTAATTTTCGATTTAACATTCCCCCAGACAAGACTTTGTCATAACCATATTTCGTAATATCAAATTCATAATAATCGCCTTTTTTAGGTAGTTTGTCTTCACTTATTAGCTTTTCTGCTAAATGTGAAATTTCTAACAGATCAATTGTGACAGGTAATCTTGGATTTGGATTTTTGAAACCATGCTTACCAAAATAATCAGGAGCATATCTTAAAACCCATGAATATTTATGTTTACCAGATTTGCGCCCCGCATTTCCCACACCGCCTTTACTACCGCTTTTTCTATGTTGCCCCACTCTACCATAGCCATGTGATCTATAACCTCTGAGTTTTCTCGATTTCCTTTCTTTACGTACAGTCATTCCTAAATAATATATCTTAGAGCATCTTTAAAATTAATTCATTAATGTAATCTCCTCTATAACCCAATTCTCCACCTTCCGCAAAGGATTTCTTTAAAGAATTTTTAAACCCTTTTCTAGGAGGACTTAACCTAAAAATTGGCTTAATAAAACTTGGCAACTTACCAGTTTTGAATACTTCATCAGCTATTTGCTCAAAACTTGTATAGCCATATTTATTTATTATTTCTAAAGTTAAGGGTTTATTCCCCGCAATTCTTCCTCTCTTTTTTAAAAGTTCTACTAGTGTTTCTTTTCTTATTTCTCCAAAAGTTGCAATTGTAGAAATTACCTCAAGCATGCCTTTAAGATAGGGGGATTCAGGATATATAGAGCAACTATTAGTTCTTGTTAATCTTAGAAATCGTGCAGTAAGCTTAATTTTAGGATTTCTATCGATTAAACTTCTAACCCTTACTATTGCGAAGATTGTCACCATATTAGAAAGTAGTAAACTTATATAACTTCTTTAAAGCATCAAATGCACTCAAAGCAAAATTTATTCTATTCCTTGTTTCTCCCTTTGTCCAAGTCCAAATATCACTTATACCTGCTAACATAAAGATAGGTTTAATTAAATCTCCTGCAACAAGTCCTAATCCTAATGGTGCAGGCATTATTTTTATTCTAACAGATCCCATCTTTCCTAATGCTACATAAGGCACACTGTGAGGCTTACCACACGAGCATTCCCAGCTTCCACATCCTCTAAAAACAGGAACTAAATTAAGTTTAGCCTCTACAGTTGCCTTTTCTATGGCTATTCTAGTTTGAGGAGCCTTTCCCAAACCCACACCCAAATGACCATTTTTATCACCTACCACTACTAAGCTTTCAAACCTTGTCATTTCGCCAGAAGCTGTTTGTTTTTGAACAGGTCGTGAATAAAGAACTACGGATTGTAAATTAGGCAATAAGGCATCAACAATCTCTGGCTCTTGTATCCTAAGGTTGTTTACAAAAATCTGGTCAATGGACGTTATCATACCCTCTTTTACCATTTTACCTACCTGTGTTTTAGGTTCCCAACTTTCTGTAGCTGACATTTTAACGCAAAGTTTTTAACTTTTCAATTATATCTTCAACTATCTGAGGTAAGTTTAATAATTTTTCTTCTATTAATTTATACCTTGAAAACTGGAATTTTGCTATATCGGTTCCTTTTATTTTATTAAAATACTCTACAACATGAAAACCCTTTAACCTTTTCTCATCAGGTATTACTTCTTCACCGACAGGAATATTCATACCTGCGTCTATAGCGCCCTTTGCGACGGCAAATATCCTTGCACCTTTAGTAGGCTTTTTAAGACCGATATCAAGCACTGCTTCCTTTATTCCCTTTTCTAAAGCTTTTTTACCAAGCATATAGCCTAATATGTAGCAAGCAGGCAGATTTTTGGAAGAAAATATCCAACCAAACTCCTTGAGTTGTGAAGAATGCACAGAAGAAAGGCAAACATCTCCTTTAATTTCAGCTTTAATTAATTGAGCCACAACATGCTTATTAGAGATACGAACGACTAATCTAATTTTGCCAGATTCAATATAAACTTTTCTTTTATAATAGTTGGTTAAATTTTTTAATCGCCTTTTAAACTTAAGAATTTTTACCATTTTAACGTTGAGGAATAAAAGATTTAATTTTAGCTTTGGAATCAATAACGCCTGCTTTTATGTAGTTCCTTATTGTTCTGTAAGTCTTAGCATCAATGAGTTTTTTAAGGTAAAGTTTTCTAGCAAACGCTCTTAAAGATCTTACTCTTATTACATACTCTTTTTTCTTTATTTTTATCCTTTTGCCTTTTATGCTACCTTCTCCTCTTTTTCTCTTTCTTAACTTTTTCCTATTAGTTATTCCTTTCTTTGGAAGAATCTTAATTATCCCTTGTTTTATAAACTTTCTAACTTCTTCTTTAGATATTAAAGTAGAAAGTGTTTCATACTCCTTTGGATCAATGTAGATTCTACTCTTGCCTACCCCTGCAACCTCTGCAGCAAGTCTTTTAACGTATTCTAAGCTCATATTTTGGGATTAGCGACTTTAATACCTAATTTATTGCACTCCTCTATTATTTTAATCCTTTTTAATTTACCAACTGATGATGCAATCCTAACAATTACCTTTTCAGGATCTAATCCAGCAACTTCGCTAGGATTATGTATTAATACCTCTTTTAGCCCTGACGGATGCAATCCTCTAACCTTTTTTATTTTCCTATAGCCTATGCTGACTAAAACTGGCCATCCTTTTCTCTTCAATCTCATTTTATTATCAACACCTTTAGGTCTTCTCCAGCCACTGTCCTCTAATCTTTTTACTTTCCAAGAATCGCTTCTAATAAACTTCGGCATTTTACTTTTTTGTTCTTTCCATATTTTTAATTCTCTTTCGCTCATTTCTCTCGATAATATATATAGATACCGTCTAGAAATTTCCTGGGATCTCTCCTTTTTATTTTTGTAGCTTGCTGAATATTTGCAGCAGTCTGGCTAACTTCATCCTTATCAATTCCTGTTACTATTATATCTTCCCCTTCAACTTTTACCTTAGTATACTTTCCAACTATTTTGACAATTCTTGGACCCCTTTCTCCTATAAAATTCTCTATAATTACACTATCGTCCTTCACTTTTACAGTTATCGGGAAATGTGAATAAATTATTTTTAATTTATAAGTATAACCCTTTATCACGCCCTTTAAACAGTTTCTTATTTTTGAAGCAAGAGTCCTACACAAAGATAATCCCCTTCTACCTTTAATGTAAGTCTCTACAATAACTTTAGAACCTTCAGAATATATACTATATGAGTTTTTTGATAACGAAAGTTTTAATGGTGAAAAATCCTTTGTTATTTCTCCCAAAGGACCTTTAATTTTTAATAGATAATTTTCATCAACTTCTAAACTGACGTCCTTTGGAATATCCACTTCTTCCTTATAAACATATAGTAAATTGTTAATAGACATAGGCCAAAAGAATGCCTCCTATTTTTTGTGAAGCTGCCTCTCTACTGCTCATTATACCTTTTGGTGTTGTAACAATAAGTATTCCTAATTCTCTGCTAGGTAAGTATTTGCTTTCGTATTTAAAGAAATCTTTATAGCTAACTCCTATTCTTGGTTTAATTATCCCACATTTATTTATTCTGCCCAATAACTGAATCCTAAATTTTCCGCCTCTTCCATCATCTATTATTTCAAATTCCCCTATGTACGCATGTTTCTGCATAACCCTTAAAACAGATGCCACAAACTTTGATGAAGGATATATTAAACACTCCTTTTTACCTCTACCTTCAGCATTATTAATAGCACTTAAGACATTGGCGAGTAAATTCATGAATTTGATAGGTTATTTTATATCCACCTCCTTATATAAAATTTTATTCGTATTTCTTAAAACCCATTAAAGGAGCTATTTCTCTAAAACATCTCCTGCAATAGATAAGCCCATATTTTCTTATTACACCATCAGTTGTTCCGCACCTTTTGCACCTATGCGTTATTTTCCCGAACTTCCTTTCTTTTGGTTTAGGTCCACCCATTATTCCACCACCACATTGAATTTGTTTTTAATAAATTCAATAGCCTCCTCTTTAGTTATTAAATGATCTTTACCAATTTTTGATTTCTTTCTTCTATATTTTACACGATAGCCAGGCCTATGTAGATTAACTGCAACGTCCATTCCCAATATTCCTATTGATGGATCATAAGACATTCCCGGTATGTCTATGTATTCTTTAATTCCAAAGCTAAAATTGCCGAACTGAGTAAAATATGAAGATTTTATTCTACGATTTACAGCTTCAAAAAGTCTATTCAATAATTCTTCAGCCTTTTTTCCACGAACAGTGACCATACATGCTATAGGTTCATTTTTTCTTATTTTAAATTCCTTTATTGTTTTCTTCGCTCTTCTTATTGCTGGTTTTTGTCCTGTTAATCTAGTTAAAACAGTTATAGCTCTATTTAATCTATCCTCAGCAGCTCCTACTGACATGTTTAATACTACCGAACCTATCTTGATCGTTTTCATAGGGTTTTGTGATATGGTTTTTTCTTCGCCTTTGTCAATTACCTGCTGTGAACTCATATTACAAGAACCTCATTTTAGAATAGATCCTAGGCTTTATATAATCTTCTTCACTACTTATCAATTTCAATATAGGCTTTTCATAGCCTATACAAATACCATAGCGTATATTTGTTTTAATTGTAAAACCTTTTTCATTTTCGATTGTAATTATGCTATTTTTTCTAGGGAGTGCCTCTTCTATTTTTTTCAATATACCATGTTCCCCTGCATTCTCGCCTCTGTATATCAAACAGTATTTGCCTACTTCAAACTTTATAACATCTTTAATTTCTTGATCTGGCAACCCTATTACAACCGTATCATTTACTTTAAACTTGTTAGAATCAGAAGAATCTATCAATAAATTTCTCCCATCATGCAAAGTCACTTGAATTTTGTTGCCTTTTACAGAAGTTTTATTTATAATTTTGCAGGCTTTAAAATAGGATTCTTCCTCAGTAATTTTTGCAACGACAAGAGGATAACCTTTATAAGGTAACATCCGATAGCAAAATTTATCTTTAGATAATTCTAGAACGTCCATAAAACCTATTGGGAAACGATGATCTCTAACTACTTTTTTATCTCTTTTTACCCAACCATTAGCTAATATGTACTTAACTTCCTTCATATTGGAAGCATAGCCAAATAAATCGCGCAATATATAAGCCAATGGAATAGAATATTCCTTGGGATGGGGTCCAGGTATTGGTTTAACTGCCCATTTATTCTCCTTTTTTAATATCGGCCAAAAATATGGAGATGCTAATCTTTTAATGTGTCCGCACACAGTTATTTAACCTTTGATTCTAATTTTTCTACTCTATACTTATCACTCAAATCTAATTTAACCAAAAGAACTTTAGATGCGTGAATTGGTATCATTACAGGTCTACCCCTTATGGTTTTCCTCGTCAATCCTTCAATATAGACGAAGCCTTTCTTTGGATTGACTTTAGCAACTTTCCCTTCAATTCCTTTATACTCGCCCCGCATAACCCTCACAACATCATTCTTCCTTACCCTTGTAGATCTAATTTTATATTTTTCTCTCAATTCTTCACTTAAGTGTGCATGCAAAAGTTTGTTATAATCCTTGTTGGTAAATCTTTTATAAATAGTTGCCCTTTGTTTCCTTGGTTGCTTTGATACCATATTATATTATTATTGATGCTAATGCAGCTACCTTAGGCCATCTTTCAGCAGCCTCTTTAGCTACGGGACCATATATTTCTGTTCCTTTAACATCTCCCTCAGGTGTCAGCACAACAAATGCATTATCTTCGAAACAAATCCAGCTACCATCTGGCCTCCTGTAAGGCTTTCTTTGCCTTATGATTACCGCATTGAATAATTGCTTTCTAAGTTCAGTTTTACCGCTTGTAACGACAATTTTAACCATATCGCCTACAGAAGCTGTAGGTAACCTTCTTCTTCTAGTTTTTAAACCAAATACAGCTATTACTTTACCTTTTTGAACTCCAGTATTGTCTGCACAATCTACAATTGCACTTGTAGGAATACCCTTACTTATCCTGGGCTTAAATACAGCTACAGTGCTTTTACCTCCTCTTTTTACCATCTTATTTTACCTCTTCTTGCTGTAATATTAATTTTATTCTCATCTTATCACCTTTAATACCACTGAAGCCACTGTTTTAGCTATCGGGCGTGTCTCACCAAATATTACTCTGTCATTTTCTTTTACTTCCATGCAGTCAGGAACATGCACATGATATTTACTTCTTCTTCTTTCATATCTTTGATATTTGTGAACAAAAATTAAGTAATCTTTTTGCACCACCGCTGTTTTATTGGCCTTTAATTTTATAACAATACCTTCATCAAGTCTTCCCCTAACGCTTATGCTACCATGAAATGGACAATTTTTATCATTACAAGGTTTATCTGGAGGCTGAATACCAAAGATTATTCTTTTCCCACTCATATTTTCTTTATCCTCTCTTCAGGATTACCCAAAATAGTTTGCCCTTTAATTTTCACAGCCACCCCGTTAATGTTAAAGATAAAAATGTAGGACTTTTTAAGCAATTTCTTAATTCCTTTACTTGTTTTAATCCACAGCTGGTTTTTAGTCTCATTGTAAACATAACCGCTATGCCTAACCTTGCTAAAAGGCTCGATACATTCCACATAAAGGCCAAGTAATTCATGAGCATGTAAGTTCCTTTCACTTATTTTCACTATTCTCACCTTTTTTCAACTCATTTTCCCTTTCAATAGTAAGGATTCGTGCTATCTCTTTCCTTATATTTTTTACCAATTTTACATTCTTCTGAGGCTTACCTGATGCGAAAAGCGACCTAGCTTTAACTAGTTCAATTCTTAATTCTTCCAATCTTTTAAGCCTTTCTTCCCTTGTTAGTTTTCTAAGATCCTTTAACTTCATTTTCGCTCTTCAACGATTCAGATGGAATAATAGCTTCTTTTAAAGCAGCCAACCTATCTTCAGGAAGTTCAACAGGAGGAACTATCCTAACTTTAATTCCGTATATGCCTGGCTTAAGTAAAACCGATGTTTTTGCTTCTCTTACATACTTATATCTAGGTTCTCCTGATTTAGGTATTACACCAGCTCTGAATTTTTCAAATCTTGCCCTCTCACTAACTAATTTACCGCTTATCACTATTTCAGCACCTCTAGCGCCTGCATCCATTATTTGTTTAAGCATTAAATTTGCTACCCTTCTAAAATGAATGCCTCTTTCCAAGGCTGAAGCTATTTTATTTGCTACTATTGATGGACTCAAGTAAATATCCTTTGCCTCATTTATAAAAATTTCAACATTCTTAATTCCAAACTTAGCCTTAATTTCTTCTTCTACCTCTTTTATTTTTAAACCATGTGGACCTAGGGCTATTTTTGGTTTCTCAACATCCATAATTATTCTTATTCCTGCAGCAACTTGTTGAATCTCTATCTTATCTATTCCTGCTTCTTTAAGTTTTTCATTTAAATATTCAGTTATCTCAGCGTTTATCTTATAATAACTAATAAAAGTTTTAGAAATGGAGGGCATTAATACTCAACACCGGCTAATTCAATATGCACAAGTTCTTTAAAATAAGGAGTTGATCTGCCAAAGGCTCTTGGAATGTACTTTTTTATTTTGAAACTTTTCTGTGCAGCGCAATGAATCAATTTAACTCTAGATACATTTAATCCTTTAAATTCTGCATTACTCTCTAAGGAGCTTAAAAGCTTAAGAAGTTCTTTCGCAACTTTTTTAGGATATCTTGCAGAACTTACTTTACCATCGTTATTATGATGAGGAACCTTTTTCTTAAACCTCCTAAAGGGTATGGCTCTTTTCCCCTCAATTACTTCCTCTAAAATCTTCTTTGCTTCTTCTATGTTTCTTCCTTTAATATAATTGCATACTTCAACAGCTTCTTTAAAAGATATATCTAAATCCCTACCACTAGCTAACACAGACTTTGTTTCATCTAAACCTTTAATTGAATAACCAAAGATGGGCATTACTTAAGTGGAACGTACATTGAGCCTCTTGTCGCTCTCAATCCTGGCTCGCCATGTATCACTTTCTTAGTAGTTATAGAAAACTCTCCCAACCTGTGACCAATCATTTCAGGTTTAATTTCTACTGGAACAAACTCTTTTCCATTGTAAACGTGTATCGTTAAGCCAATCATGTCGGGTAAGATAACCATATCTCTTGCATGAGTTCGTATTGGTTTACTGTATAATCCTTTCTTTGCCTCTTTTATTTTTTCTATTAAAGACTTATGTTTCTTAAGCAACCCCCTTTTTAAAGCTCTTCTTTCCCTTGAATTTAATAAATTAATAAATTCATCCATTGGTAATTTAATCAGTTGATCAGCAGTATATCCGCGAAAAGTAAATTCCTTTGGCATGATATTAATTAAAATTGTCGGTACTATATATATATTTTAACCTTTGCGTCGTCCTGTTCTTTTAGAACCGTAAAATCCTACTTTCTGACCAGGCGGAGCAGTCTTTTTTACCACCCTACCTCCTTTAGGATGTGCACCACCGCCATGGGGATGGGATGCAGCATACATAGCTTTACCTCTTACTGTAGGCCATTTTTTAGCTTTAGCCTTGTACTTATAAAAACTTTTACCTGCTTTTAATAAAGGTTTATCACTTTTACCGCTTGAAGCTACAAGTCCAATCGTTGCTAAACATCTTTTATCAACTTCTAGCATCTTTCCTGAAGGTAAGCTTATAATTGTTCCGGTCAAAGTTTGCGAAACTATTGTTGAATATGTTCCTGCTGACCTCACAAGTTTACCTCCATCTCCAGGTCTTCTTTCTACATTGAAAACTACAGTTCCTTCAGGTAACGAACCTACTTCGCAGATGTTTCCAATTTTTAATTCTGTATTCTTCCCTATTTGAATTTCATCGCCTTTAAAAATATTTTCAGGACTTATATTATAAAACGAGGCTCCATTTTCTAATTTTATTAAACATAAGGGCGCATCTCTGCCTGTTTCCGATACAATATCTTCGACTGTGCCTTTAATAACGCCCTTCTCTTCTATAAGGTCTGAAAGCCAATTAGGATATTTTACATCTGCTATTTTTCTCCAAGAAGGGGATATAAATGTCGAAGTGCCCCTACCAGCCCTTTGTTGCCTTAATTTCTTCCCCATTTATACCAACCCTATTTTAGCGTAGAAATCAACAGCGGATTGTTCTTTGGAAAGCTTAACCATTGCTTTCTTCTCTCCTTTTGGAGTTATAATTACATTAACCTTTTCCACCTTTAAATTGAAGTTCTTTTCTAACTCTCTCTTTATATCGTTTTTTGTTGAATTTAACGAAACCACCAATGTAATCTTGTTTTCTTTTTCTGCTAACTTCAAAGCTTTTTCGGTTATTATGAACCTATTTATTATGGTTTTAGCACTCATCTTATAACACCTATGTAACCAAACTTATCTGCTAAATACTTAAATGCTTTATATGTCCATAAAGTTAACCTTCCTGGATGTCCTCCTGGTGCAAGCTTGCTTACACTTAAATTCCTAACATCGCTCACATCAACACCAGGCAAATTTTTAACAGCATTTTTAATTGGTTCTTCGCCATAACAAACTAGTAAAAAGCTTTTTCTCTCTTTATATTTCCTTCCTCTCATTTTTCCTTTACCAGCTCTAATTTTAATACTCTCTTTAACTTTTTCAATATCATCAAAGATACCAACATTTTTTAGAAAAGGAATTAAGTCTTTCATTTTATTGAGCTCACAAGCCTTTTCGCTTAGTACAATTGGCAACTTAATATTATCGTTTGTTATAATATGACCTCTTCTTCGTATGAAATCTAAATTGGTTGTTGCAGCTATTGCACTAAATAAAGCCAACCGCTTTTCTTTTTTATTCATTTTTTCCTTAATTACCTTATTGGGTTTTGGTGCCGTAGGGTTATAACCTCCTACTGTATTTGGGGCAAAAGCACCTTGATTCGCCCTCGGCGTTCCGCCACCCTTAACTCTTGGAACTCGTGCTATACCGTAGCCTACGCCCCAGCTTTCAGCGGAAGTTCTCTTTCCAGCTAAAGGATCTACGCCTTTAGGTTGCTTTTTATTTTGTTCTTCTGTTAAAAAAGCTCTCTTAATTAAATCGTACCTATAAGAAAACAAAAATGGCTTTGGAATAAATTCTAGTTTGCTCTCTATTTCTCCTTTGCTGTTTAAAGAATAAACTTCAACCGTTTCAGACTTTATCATATCAAAATTTTTTCAAATCTAAAATTGTCTATCTTCTTTTTAGGTCTTATAGGGAAGCGTAAGAAAACGAATCTTTTAGGAGGACCCATGATACTGCCAGCGAGTATCAAGTATTTATTTCGTATCAGTCCATAATTTTTAATTCCTCCTTTTGGATTTATTAATGTCAAATCATCGCCTATTTTTAGTATCTGCTTATTATATTCAGTTCTTCTATGAAAACCCATTGCACCAGGTCTTGGGATAAATCTCATAAGCGTAGGATCTATAGGACCGATAGAACCAACTTTCCTGCTGCCTTTTCTATGTTTATGCCATCTTGGGAGCTCTTTAACACCGAATCTCTTAATAACCCCTTGAAAACCTTTCCCTTTGGTCACGCCTATTACATCTACTAACTGCAATTCTTTAAAAATGTCGCTTACACTTAAAGGTTTTCCCAGTATACTTTTAGCATATTCAAAAGCATTTTCTAGATTACCGCTTATTTTAATTTCCATTAAATCAGGTATTTTTTTCCCTATCGTTGTTAAATAAGGTTGAGTAGCTACTATAGCTCTTATCTCACTAATGCGATTAATAGACTTAGAAACCTCTTCGATATTTGTTTTGCTTCTCAAAATTTTACCGTAATATTGTGATATCTTATCGGGAATTTCTTTAGCATAAACGGTAGCTAAATTATAAAGCCTTCCTTTTTCGTAAGAATAGAGCTTAAGGCCGACAACAAACACATCAGGACACTCCAACACTGTACAGGCTTTAATTATTTCTTTTCCAAACATATGAGATTTTTCAGTTAAATTAGTTAATACGACCTGCGCAGTATAAGCTTTAAATGCAGGAAATCCAAGGAGTTTAGTCTCCTGAGCTATCAAAGGCCAAGATTTAACTCTAACTCTAATACTTTTTGCTCTAACCCTCGGATAAAATCCCATTGAACCTCTTCTAGGTGTGCTCATGGCGTTTCAATCAATATGGATGAAAATTATTTACATCATTCTTAAATATATACTTTAAATCCTAAACAGATTGAATATACTTAAGGTACCAAATATAGCTTCATCGGTTCTTATAGTTTCTATTCCTTGGTTGGGAAATATATTTAAAATGAAATCTGAATAATCATTGATATTAGCATCAAATTCACGGAATATCTCATGAAGACCTTCCTTCGGTGATCCAAATAGAAATATGATTTCATTATGGGAAGAAAATATTCTTTTAAGTTCTATACATAGATCTAAATTTAGCGTTTGCCCTTCCCTTGCAGTTGAAATAACCAAAAAGCCCTTCTTTTTCAATTCTTTAAGAAATTCTATAAAATTTTCAACAAAAGATACTTTTTCTAGTAAATCTTGCTCGGCAGTATCAATTTCCCATGCATGATTATGTTTTTTTAATAGAATCATTTTGCCCTGTATGTTCTTTTCGTATTTTAAATTAACTCTTTCATTACGGTCGATTATAACTTCTAAAATCTTTTTGGTATGGTCGTAATTTAATACTAAACCTATCCTTTTATCTTTCCATTTCTCGTATTCGGCCCTTATGGGAGGAGCACATCCAGTATACTTAAAATTTTTATCAATTTTAAACCTAAATTTTCTTAAATAAGAAGGAGTTAAAAAGAAATCCATAAGACTAATAAGTTGGTCATCACTTTTATGATGCTTAAATACGATAATTTTTTTCAATCTGAATAAATTAGCAGTTCTAATCAGATTTGCTATTCTTACAGTTTTCTCTCTTAAGTGTGGTATATCGGAAAAAATATCACTAGGAAATGCTATATAAAAATTTACCACTACTTCTTCGATTCCTTCGGTTTTTCTTCCTTTTTCTTCTCTTCCTTCTTAATTACAGGTTGCTGAGATTGTTTGGATTTATCCATAAATATAGATGTACGTTGCCGACCTCCCATGTTTATTACATAAAAAATTCAATTCAACTAAATAAAAACTTTTAAATTTCTTTGGTAATATTTTTGTCCAATATTCCTCTCTTTAATTCCATTATGTTTATTTTTTCAACTTTTAAATTCTGAATGATAAAATTGAAAGCTTCCCATGGTTTTGCTTTTTCACCGCATGTAAATATATCAAGTGCAGCGTACCCATACTCAGGCCATGTATGAATTGATATATGAGATTCAGCTATAAAAAGTACATATGAAAAACCTCCTGTCTTATCAAACCTATAGTAATGTTCTCCTATTATTTTCAAATTCGCTCTTATAGCGCTTTGATAAATTATCTTTCTAAAGAAGTTTATATCTGTTAAAATCTCTCTATTTTCTACTCTTATATCTGCTATAATATGTTTTCCAAGCTCCAATGTTAAGTTTTGGTGTAATTGTTCCCTAGCCCCCATTTAATTATGTATTAATCGAAAGAAATTGCTTAAAAATTTTTTGATTAACATTGTTTAGTGTATTTAAAAATCTTTTTCAAACTTTTCGTATCTATAAGAACATTTGTATAAATAAATATCACAAATTTAATAAAATTTTCAAATTCGCCGGGAGTGGGATTCGAACCCACGCGGGGAAAAACCCCACAGGCTCTCAAGGCCTGCGCCTTGTCCGCTAGGCTATCGGGATAATATTATCCCGGCATCTCCCGGCTCATTACATTAATTTATTTAAAGAAAAATAACAAAAAAGTTTTGCTTTTACTTAATTGTTATAGATATTCTAACATTAGAAGGTATTTTAATCCTTGCAAGCTGTCTCATCATACTTTCCGTTGCTAACACATCTATAATTCGTTTATGTACGCGCATTTCCCATCTATCAAAAGTATGAGTACCGTCACCGCACGGAGTTTTTCTTGTTACAACCTTAAGTCTTTTTACTGGAAGAGGAATTGGTCCTGCAATTCTTGCATTCTCAGCATCTGCTATTTTTTTAATATCGCCTACTACTGATTCCAGTTCTTTTATATTTGTAGCGTAAAGATAAATCCTTGCAATTCTAGGCATTATGTTTTAGCAGGAATTACCTCTAATACTACTCCTGCAGCAATAGTTCTACCCATGTCTCTAATTGCAAATCTTCCTAATCCTGGAAATTCGGAATACTTTTCCACGACTACCGGCCTAATGGGTCTTAATTTAACTATTGCAGCATCACCTTGTTTTATAAACTTTGGACTCTCTTCTATTGTTGAACCAGTTCTAGGATCAATCTTCTTCTGTATTTCCTCAAATTTTGTAGCTACAGTTGCCGTATGGATGTGCATAACAGGCGTATATCCAACTGCTATTGAGGTGGGGTGATATATAACGAATATTCTCGCTATTATAGCATCTGCAACAGTTGGAATACTATTAGGTGTACCGAACACATCACCACGTTTAACATCATTTTTCTCAAGGCCTTTAACGTTGAAACCTATATTGTCACCAGGCAATGCCTCTTGAATAGGAGTATGGTGCATTTCAATTGAACGAACTTCACCTTTCTTCCCTGAAGGCATAACAATAACTACATCTCCAACTCTAAGTCTGCCAGTTTCGACTTTCCCAGTAGGTACGGTTCCTACACCTGTTATTGTATATACAGCCTCGATTGGTATTCGTAATGGTTTATCTACAGGTCTTGGAGGTACAATAAATTCATCAAATGCTTCTGCCAAAGTAGGACCATTATACCATGGAGTATTCTTACTTCTTTCAACTAGATTATCGCCGTACCATGCAGATATAGGGATAACTCTTATTTTATCAACTTGATAGCCAACTTGCCTTAAAAGATCTAATATGCCTTTTTTTACTTCCTCAAACCTTTCTTTGCTCCAGTTAACAGATGGATCATCCATTTTGTTGACCACTACAACAATTTGTGATACACCCATTGTCCTCAATAGGAATGCGTGTTCTCTAGCTTGACCAGTAGCTCCAATTCCAGCTTCAAATTCTCCCTTCTTTGCAGAGACTACTAATAAAGCAGCGTCCGCTTGCGAAGCTCCTGTTACCATGTTTTTTACGAAGTCTCTATGTCCAGGTGCATCAATAATTGTGAAATGGTATTTTTTAGTTTGAAAGGATAGAAATGTAAGATCTATTGTCATATCCCTTTCCCTTTCCTCTTTATATGTATCTAAGATCCATGCGTATTTTGCAAATTCTTTGCCTCTTTTTTTGGCCTCCTCTTCAATTTCTGCTCTCCTTTTTGGATCTACTACACCCAATAACGTTAGAATATGCCCTGTAGTAGTTGATTTACCATGGTCTACATGACCTGCTACTATTAAATTCAAATGAGGTTTTTTCTCTGACATGTTCACTCACGGAGATAAGTTATCTTTATTTTTATTCACTTATAAATTTAATTAAAAAATTTTAAAAATTTTATCTAGAAGATAAGGCTATTCTTTCAACTTCCTCCTTCTTTCTAACGGCATACGATCTTGAGTCTCCTTTAGAGGCAAGAATTATTTCTTCAGCTAAACTCTCCTCTATAGGTTTAGGATTGTTGAATGATACTTCTCTTGCTCCTTCACAAATCCACCTTAAAGCAAGATCAACTCTCCTTTGAGGGGCAACATCCACTGCTACATGATAAACAATACCTCCTAAGAGAATTCGAGTAGTTTCTTCCCTAGGTGCTACATTTTCTATTGCATTAACCAAAACTTGAATAGGATTCATGCCAGTCCTTAATTCAATAATCGTGAAAGCTTTAGCTACTATATTAAGGGCTTTTAATTTTTTACCCTGGTTTTCTCCAGGTTTCATAAGTTGGTTTGCTAACCTCTCATAGATTGGTACATTTGCTTTTCCAAATCTTTTTTTGACTAAACGCCCACTGGTATTTGGTGCTAACATGTTCTTTAAGTTTATATATTTAGCTAAAGACACATCATGAATTTGTACTTCTTCTGAGTTCCACTTACCAAAAGCTAAAATCTTAGGCTTTACAGAAGACATTATCTCTGAGGTTTTTGTTTTTTACCTTTTAAAATTTCACTTAAGGCTACTCCATTTACTTTTATGACCTTCCACCTAACACCCGGTAAGTCACCATACGCTCTTCCTTGAGGACCACCTATACCTTCAACTATCACTTCATCATGTTCTGCAATAAAATTCAAAGCGCCGTCTTTTGGAACAAACGCTGTTATTTGTTTACCGTTCTTAACCAATTGAACACGTACACATTTTCTTACTGCTGAATTAGGTTGTCTTGATTCCACTCCCACTTTCTCAATTACAATACCCCTAGCTTGCGGAGCTCCTTCTAGCGGATCGAATTTTTCTTTAAGTTTAAGCATTCTCCTTTTATAAGCTGGCTTGCTCCATCTGAATTTCTGATTCTTTCTAGCTAATTTTCTTGCACCAAACAAACCAGCTGGTGAGTGCCCCATTCGTTACTTTGAAATATAATTTTAGTTATTTTTAAATTTATACGATGATGACATTTTTGATCCCGAAATATCTTCTTGCTATCAACTTTGCCCTAGCTATGTTCCTTCCTTTAGCTCCTATCACTCGTGCTTTAATCGCTGGATCGGTATAAACATAAGCTATTTTATCACCCTTAGCATTTGTTAAAATCTTTATTTCCCTTATTTCAAATGGGAAAAAACAACCCCTTATCATTTCTTCTGCATTCTCATAATACGGTAGTACTTCAGCATCTAAAGATGTCATTTTCTTAAAAATCTGTACACGTTCCCCATTTTTTCCTATAGCTAAACCTACTTCCTTAGGATTTACAATGAAAATTATTCTATTAAAGTCATCATCTACAATACAATCCTTAACTTTAACTGAACTTATTAGTTCAAATAAATTCATGAACTCTAACTCCCTATTCCCGAGTTTTATACCTTCGCTCATTTCGAAATTTCAAATATGCTTAATATGCTTGATTCACCCGGTGAAAGAATTGCTATTGATGATATAGGGAATTTCTTTCCACATAGAACCCCCAATTCTCTACTACTTCCTTCGTAAATATAATAGGGCACTGAAAAAATTTTTGCATAATATAACAGTTTATTAAACATATGTTCAGGGATTCCGCGTGCTATTATGATGCCAAGTACTTTTTTAAAGTAGATGGCCTGCGTAACCTCTTTAATACCGTAGACAACTTTACCTGTCTTTAATAAAAGGTTAAGCTCCTTTCCAAGATCCACCATATTATCCCGTTAAATATTGCAAATATTTCATTATATCAACATACATCTTTACTTTACCTGTTCCAGTTTTAATAGGTTGTCCAACTATTATGTTCTCTGCAACACCTTTTAATTCATCAACAGCGCCTTTTATAGCTGCTTCATAAAGGTGTTTGGTGGTTATTTCAAAAGCAGCTTTAGCCAATGGACTAGTTTTATCCCCTACAAGCCCATGTCTTCCTATTTGCTTTATCTTACCTGTTCTTGTCATTGCATCAGCTATAAGCATTATATGTTTTATATTGACATCTAAACCTTGATCTTCCAAAACCCTAACAGCTTCTCTTATTATTACATTCCTTGCAGCTTCTACACCTAGTACATTATACACCTCAAAAATGTCATTTGTATATACTCTCCTTTTATCAACCTCAGGTACCTTAAATATTTCTTTAAGGTTAGAACCTTCAGTAGCAATTACCCACTCAAAGTCACCGTCCTTTCCAGCAACTCTTCTCACAACTGTTCTTCTAATTCCAGAAATCCCTTTAACTTTTAAATTTAAAATTCTTTCCTTTAATCGATTCAATTGTTTAATATTGAGTTGCTGAGAAGAAGAAACTCTTATAATATCTGGTTCTGATTCAGAGTATTTTATCTTAACATTCTTGATTTTTTGAAGCAACGATTTCAGTTCCTTTATACCAACTTCTCTTGATCTCATAGCTTCTCTGTCCAAGTTAAAAATAATTTCCATTGTGGACTCATCTACATCGCTATCTGTTATTAAATCTTGAAAGAGAAGTTCCTCCAACTTAATGGCTATTTTCATTGCTTTCTCCTTATCGTTTGAATAAGGTTTTTTAAGCGGTATTATCATTGTAGGAGTTGAAGGTTTATTTCTGGCATCAAATATTTCTATGAGTCTTGGTAATCCTAACGTAACATTCAATTCTTTTACACCGACGAAGTGAAAAGTTCTTAAAGTCATTTGAGTACCAGGTTCTCCTACAGATTGTGCTGTAACTACACCGATATTCTCGCCAGGTTCGATTAGAGCCGCAGTATATCTTTCAATAACTTTATCTATTATTCTTTTAATTTTATCAGAAGGAATATTCTTATACGTAGCTAGCTTTTCTTGAAGTTTCTCTATTACATACTCAGATACGCCAGCCTTTCTTAACTTGTTAATGTAATATTTTGATAACCTCATTTCTCTAATTCCTCTTTGATTATACTATCTAAATCGATCGGTTCCTGCCCATAGCTATATGTAGGATCAATACCGTCTTCACCATATAAGAATTGTATTATGTTTCCTTCCGAGTCTCTTACTGTTCCATCATATTCTACATGAATATCCAAAAGTGCGTTTATCAATCTTCTTTGCATATAACCGCTTTGAGAAGTTCTAACTGCCGTATCAACCAACCCCTCTCTTCCTGAAACAGCGTGGAAGAAAAATTCAATCGGTGATAGACCTTTTTTGTAATTGCTTTTTATAAAACCTCTTGCAAAAGGAGATATATCTCCTTTCTTGAAATGTGCTAGTGTTCTAGCCTCGTAACCCCTATTTATTCTCTTTCCTCTAAGAGATTGTTGACCTATACATACAGCCATATGGAATAGGTTGAGCATTTTACCTCTTGCACCGGTCTTTGAGGTTATAAGTATAGAATTGTTCTGACTAAAATATTTTTCTGCTATCTTTCCTGCTTCATCCCTTGCTATATTGAGCTCATCCATTATTTTTTGTTCTAAGGTTTCTTCAACGGTTGCGCCTGGCTCTCTTTCAAGTAAGCCCTTATTATACATTTCAATGTATTCGTCAACTTTCTTAAGATGATTCTTAATTATTTGATCTATCTCCTCATAGACTTCCTCTGGTAAATCTTCTTCATCTAATCCTATGGTAAACCCATAGTGATCTAAATAGGCTATTAGAAGCTTACCTAATCTATCTATAAATTCCCTTGTAAACTCAGGACCCAATGTCAAATAGATTCTGTGTAGGAGCGTGTGAGATTTCTGATCACCAATCGCATTATGATCTATTACACCTGAAATCAATTTCCCATCTTTGATCACCAATTTCTTATCTTCCTCTTCGAATACAGCTAAGGGCTTTCCTTCATAATTTATTTTTGGAAGAATTTTGCTAAAAATTTCCCTGCCTAAAATATTTTCCGATTTTTCTATAGGACCATTATAATCTGCATATCCTAAGATAAAAGATGATATGAATCTGCTTAATCTTGTATCCTTCTTTGTTAAAAGAAAAGCAGCTGTTATATAATCATGCAGCGCTCCAATTATCATCCCGCCGTATCTAGGTGTAAGCATTTGTTTTTCAACTTTCATTATAACCTCCATTTCACTTCTCGCTTCGCTATCTTGAGGAACAAATAGGTTCATTTCATCACCGTCAAAATCAGCATTGTAAGGAGGACATACCATAGGATTTATTCTTAAAGTTCTTCCAGGGAGACATTTAACTTGATGAGCCATTATCGAAATCCTATGAAGCGAGGGTTGTCTGTTGAATATTACTAGGTCTCCATCTTTTAAGTGTCTTTCAACTATGTAGCCCGGTGCTAGCTGATCTGCTAAAACATTTCTATCTTTAACAAAGCGTAGGTCTATTTGCCTTCCGTCAGGCCTTATTACATAGTTAGCTCCTCCTAGCTCGTTCGGTCCTTTTCTTACAGCTTCTTTCAATAAATCTATATTCCACTGAGTAACTTTTTCAGGAATCGTTAATCTCATAGCTATCTCATAAGGAACGCCCACCTCATTTATACTAATGAACGGATCTGGTGAAATTACTGTTCTTGCTGAAAAATCTACCCTCTTACCAGATAAATTACTTCTAAATCTTCCTTCTTTACCTTTTAATCTTTGTGCAAATGTCTTTAGAGGTCTTCCTGATCTGTGCACAGATTGAGATAGACCTGCTATTTCATTGTCAAAATATGTGGCTACGTGGAATTGTAGTAAATTCCAATGCTCATCAATTATGAGCTGAGGTGAGCCCGATTCAATACTTTGCTTAAGCTTTTCATTTGTCCTAACTATATCGCCCAACTTATGAGTTAAATCATCTTCAGATCTCTCTCCAGTTTCTAAAGTTATGGAAGGTCTAATACTAATAGGAGGAACTGGTAAATTGAATAATATTGCCCACTCAGGTCTTGCATAGATGGGATCAAAGCCCATAAGTTCAACATCTTCATTCGGAATCTTTTTAAGCCTATCGTGTATTTCATAAGGAGTTAATATTTTGCTTTCGCCGTTTATCTCTTCAATTATGGAAAATGGTCTTTCGAATTTAATTTTGTATTTATCGGCTTTGCAATGAGGACACTTTGTAGCTTGTGAAGCCCTCTTAATAGCCATATTGCTTATTAAATTAGCGAAATGATGCAACTTCTTAGCCTTAAACTTTTCATAATAACTTCTATATTTATTAATCCAATTTTGATCAAGCAATATTCTTCCGCATTCTGAACATGTAGCTTGAAGCATTAAGGTTATAAATTTAATGAACCCGATATGGATCACAGGTCTAGCCAAGTCTATTTTACCGAAGTGACCAGGACATTGCTCCATTCTTTCTCCACATGTTTCACATCTTTGTAGCGGTTCTAATGTTCCTAATCTCCTATCCATCAACCCAAAAGAAATCGGAACCCACTCTTCATCGTAGGTATCAGGAACAGTGATTGTTACTACTGAGAGTTTTTTGATATGTTCGGGTGAGAGAATGCCGAACTTTATCTCTTTAATTACATATTCAGTTTCCTCCATTTATGACCACCTCCTTATTTTTTCTTCAACAACCAATCTTGGATAGATGCACATGCTCATCAATTCCTGAAGGAGAAGCTTGAATGCATAAGCCACTTTTACTTTTGCTACGTCTTGAATCTCTCCATCCATATGACAATAGAAACTATTTCTCTTACTATCGAAATAAGCCATAGTATAACATTTTTTGCAAACATAAATATACGTGGGGTCTGACATCTCCAAAAGTACATCTTGAAGTATGGAAGAAGCGCCATAAGCTATTAAACAATCTCTTTCCATTTCGCCAAACCGTAGACCTCCTTCCCTTGCTCTTCCCTCTGTAGGCTGTCTAGTTAATATTTGTACAGGCCCTCTTGCACGGGCATGCATTTTATCACTGACCATATGATGTAATTTTTGATAGTACACAATTCCTATAAAAACTTCTGCTATCATTTTTTCTCCAGTTATACCATTATACATAACCTCTTTCCCTGTGGATCTGAAACCAAGCTTTTCCAGAGCCTCTCTTATAGATTTTTCGTCTTTACCTTCAAAGGGGGTTGCATCCACAAATTCACCAGCCAATGCGGCATATTTACCTGCTATAGATTCTAATAGTTGACCTATTGTCATCCTCGAAGGTATTGCGTGTGGATTAATGATTAGATCTGGAACTATGCCGCTTTCAGTAAAAGGCATATCTTCTTGATTAAGCAATATTCCTATCACACCTTTTTGACCATGTCTTGATGCAAACTTATCCCCTATTTCGGCAATTCTATTGTCTCTCACTTTTACTCTTACTAAAACATTATCATCAATAGTGTTGGTCATTATAACAGTATCAACAATGCCTTTTTCTTCATGTCTCAACATTACCGAAGTGTCTCTTCTTTGACGTTCAGATTCAACTTCTTTAAATTCTTCTAAGAAACGTGGGGGACTGGTTTTGCCTATCAATACTTCTCCTCCTTTAACTTCAGTTTCTGGAATGATCACACCGTCTTCATCCAGCTTAGCATAGAATTCATGAGCGTAGTAGCCTTTTATTCCAGGCTTAGGAATCTCTATACTATCTTGAGCGCCTCCAGGATATCTATGTTCTTCAGCTTCATACAATCTAAAGAAAGTCGACCTAGCCAATCCTCTATCGACTGAAGATTTGTTTATTATTACAGCATCTTGAATATTGTAACCTGTATAGGATAATACAGCTACAACCATATTCTGACCAAACGGTCTTTTTAAGACACCGCTTATTTTCATAGTTTTTGTTACAACTAAGGGCACCTGCGGATAATGCAATAAATGGGATCTGCTATCAGCTCGTCTAAAAGGATTTGAAAATGGAAAACCAAGCGCTTGCTTACCCATTGCAGCCTCAAATGTGTTCCTAGGAGAATGGTTATGGTTTGCATATGGTATTACTGATGCAACTAAACCAAATATTGTAGCGGGTGGCAGCTCAGCATGAGTATGCTCTTTTGATACATTTCTGTAGTCTATCGCAATATAGGCATTCTCCTCCTCTTCTGCGTCTAAATATTCTATTACTTCTCCTACCAAATCGCTCCAACTTAGTTCGCCCTTTCTAATACCTTCTATATGTTGTTTGGTTAATTTTATTTTCCCATTTTCAACTATTAAGAGAGGCCTTAATATTCTGCCTGCATCTGTATTTATATGAATTTCTTTTATAGTTGGTTTTTCATAATACACAATACTTAGCTCTGGAGGGAAAACTCGTTTTCTTCTTAATCTCCTTATATTTTCAACGAATTTTTCTGGAGATTCCGTTCTACCTATCAATTCACCGTCTATATAAACATTGGCGTAATCCTTACCTCCAATTACTTTTGTTGTTAGCTTTTGATTATTCAGTAAAAAGTTTTTAACTTCTTCACGATAACCACCTACTGAAATTATTGCGAGTAAAGCCAAATTTTTAACTAAACCGCAATTAGGTCCTTCAGGGGTTTCTACTGGACATATTCTCCCCCATTGAGTTGGATGCAAATCTCTGGCTTCAAAATGTGGTTGAGTTCTGCTTAAAGGTGAAACAACCCTCCTTAAATGGCTTAAAGTTGAGAGGTAATTAGTTCTATCAAGCAATTGGCTTACACCTGTTTTTCCTCCGATCCAATTACCTGTAGCCAAAGCGTACATTATTTTCTCTGTGATTATATCTGATCTTACAAGCAAGCTTAACTCTATTTCTTCCCTCCTTTTTTCAGATAATTTTTCAAGTTGATATGATACATCTTTAACAAAGCTGTTAAAAACACTTCTAAATAAAACAGCTAATAAGTCGCCAGCTAACTTAAGCCTTTTATTTTTATAATGGTCTTTATCGTCTATTGGCCTTAATCCTAAATCTGCTTCTATAACTGCATTGGCCATCTGCGCGAGATAGTAGGCCTTTTTAATACGCGCTTCTTTAGTTGTTCCTAAGTGTGGTAATAGATTTCTATCTAAGACTGCTTCTGCTGCCTCCATTCTTTTATCTCGGGGTCTTCCATGCGCTACTCTATTGCCTATATACTCTATAGCAACTTCAGGGGTTGGTATTTTTTCCATTTCAAGGAATGAAGGATAAAGCTGAACTTGTATTGAGGGATCTCTAGATATAGCTTCCGTAATTTCTTGATCAGTTTTTAAACCTAGTGCACGCAAGACTATAAATAACGGTACACGTCCTGGAACTGCAGGAAATGTTACATAAAGAACACCTTCTTTGCTTCTTTCTACAGTTACAGAAGACCTTTGACCTGGAATTGCAGAAATAACTTTCGCAATATGTGTTGCAGAAGAGCTTCTTGGTGATTCATCTATTAGAATTCTATTTTCAGCTAAGTCTTCTTGTGCAACTATTACACGCTCTGTACCATTTATTATGAAATAACCTCCAGGATCATCAGGATCTTCTCCTAATTGAATTAACTCTTCTCTGCTTAACTTAGATAAATAGCATTTCTCTGATTTTACCATTATAGGAATATCTCCTATCTCAATTTTTTCTTTCGCTATAGGACTACCATCCTTGTAAAGTTCCATTTCTAAATATATTGGAGCTGAATAAGTTAATCCTCTTAATCTACACTCATTAGGCGTAATTTTAACGTTATATCCTTTAGATTCCTTTATTCTAGGTTCACCTATTTCTACCTTACCCAATTCAATATAAAAACCAGGTATGCTTACTCCACCAACTTTAACTTCTATCCTCTTTACTTCATCTACTATTTGTTGTATTCCTTTTTTTATAAATTCGTTGTATGAATCTAAATGTAGTTTAACTAAACCTCTTTCTTTTATAAAATTTTCTACTAAAATCCAGAGATCCTCATTACTTATTTGTTCTTTGGCCGACATTTTAACCAGGTATCACAAGTCTATAATAAACTGTTGTACCCGCTGTTGGACTTTTCCTTATTATCTTTATTATATTCCCTGGCTTTGCTCCAATCCTTTTGCATACCGGATCTGACGCACGTATCCATGGAAGATTAAAAGGTTTTATATTCAATTTTTTTAGCAATTTTTTAGCCTCTTGCTTATCTAAAATAATGTGTTTAGGTACAAGCTCATGCTCAAGAATATCAAAACTTTCCTCTTCCATTCTTATGAAATTGTTTTTAAAATGTATTAAGTTACTTATAAAAGTTATTACAATTTTTGCTAGAGGAAAAATTAATATTATAATTTGAACAATAACGATTAAAAGTATATGGGCGCGTAGCTCAGCCAGGAAGAGTATTGGGCTTTTAACCCAAGGGTCGCGGGTTCGAATCCCGTCGCGCCCAGTTTCAACAAAAATTTATTCAATAAATACTTCTCGGCTCTTAAAAGAAAGAAATTTTAAAATTGTTTTAAAAATTCGATCTTAATTAAAAAACACAGATATTAACCGAATTATATGCAGGAAATAATTAAACTAAATGGATTTAAGCGGTCTAAAGATTTCTTCAACGCCTTGATTATCGATAATAAGAATATCAATCCCGTCTCCTGACATTACATCTCTTCCACATGCTATTTTTACTGATTTGTAAGCAAGTTCATGAGCTTCTTGTTTAGATAATTTTTCATGATATTCTGCTTCTAAAATACTTAATGATAATTCAGCACCGCTACCAAGTGTCACATACTTATCCTCTATTAATGAACCCACAGGATCCAAACTAAATAAATGTGCGCCCGTATTATCTATTCCGCCAATTATGATAGTAGTTAAAAAGGGAAAATATTTTCTACTATAGAGAATATTAGATAACAACTTTGCAGCACTTTTTATGGAAGGAGATCGTTTATTTGTAAGTTCGTATAGCTTAAGCTCTGCAGCAAGAATTTTCGAAATTGCTTGCATATCTGCTAGAAGACCTGCACTAGCAATTCCAATATTGTCCAAAACTTTGAAAACTTTTTTACCTGTTTTACTCAATAAGTAGTTTCCTAACGCTACCCTTTTTTCGCCAGCTAACACAACTCCAGTATCGTATACCAATCCTACTATTGTAGCACCTGTAAAATTCAAAGCTTCAGCCATTTCTCATTTTGTAATTGTTTTATGTTGCTTAAAAACTATCTAAATATTATACAAAATATTAATCGGAACTACAATGTAACTAGATGCGCTCTGAGGTTTATTTAAGTAAGTAAAAGTCTTGTTTATAATAAGTCATAGTAAATCTGTGGTAAAAGATATTAGAGTTTAGTAATGAAAGAAATATTAACTCCATTGCTAAAGCTCAAACCTAAAAATATAACAACTTGGCTCGTCAATAAATTGACTAAAAAACGATTGTAACCATATTCACAGTCTCCTATGAGTAAACTGTGTCCAGTTAAAGAAAAACACTAAAAAGTAAAACCTTAAATCAAACCGATTTTCTGTTACACTAAATACACAAAAATTATATTCTTCAGTTAAGTATGAATTTAAAAAATGGCTTGTATTAAGTAAAGAATATGTTATCTCCTTAAATATTCAGACGACTCAAATATAACATATTATGAAGAAGCTTATAATGGTGCCAGGCCCTACAAACGTGCATGAAGAAACTTTGCGCGCAATGCAAAAACCTATAATAAACCATAGGAGTGAGGATTTTCACAAATTATACTCTAAACTTCAAGAGAACATAAAGTATGTTTTTCAAACTAATAATGATGTATTTATATTATCTGCATCAGGAACTGGCGGTGTTGAATTTGCAGTCTCGAATTTTATAGACATAAATGATAATGTTCTAATTCCAGTATTCGGAGAATTCAGCGGAAGATTATATAAATCGATAGCGAAAATTAGCAACAACGTAATAAAAATCGAATATGAATTTGGTCAGGGCCCAACATATGAAGATGTTAAAAAGTTGTTTGATATTCATAAAAACATAAGTGTTGTTGCAATTGTTGCAAATGAAACATCAACAGGGGTTACTGTTTGGGATTTAGAAAAAATTCTAAAAATTGCTAAAGATAGAGGCGCCATTACAATTGTAGATTCTGTTTCTATATTAGGAGGTGTGAATCTCCCTACTGATAAATGGGGAATCGACGTCCATGTTACAGCAAGCCAAAAATGTCTTGCTTGCCCTCCAGGACTAGCACTTGTATCTGTGTCCCGAGAAGGTGTTGAAAAATATGAAAAAAATAAACATGTTAAGACAAGCTATTTTGATCTGAAATCTTATATTGACTTTCATTCAAAGTTTGAAACCCCTTACACTCCTGCAATACCACTTTTTTACGCTTTAGATACTTCGTTGGAAATGATAAGAGAAGAAGGTTTATTTAATGTATTCGCTAGACATGAAAAAAGTTCCGAGGTTTTCTATCGACGTGCGTTGGAAATGAATTTTGAAATATTCCCTAAAGAAGAATTTAAATCAAGAACTGTCATATCTCTAAAAACGCCTAGCCAGATTGCAGCAAGCCAGTTAATAAGTAAATTGAGTAAAGAATATAACATTGAAATTGCAGCTGGATTTGGAAAGCTTAGAGAATCAATGATAAGAATTGGTTGTATGGGAATAATCAATGAAGAAATTGCCAAATATACCATGGACTGCATTAAAAGAGCATTATTAAGTTTTAAACAAAATGATTGAAAGTGAATTAAAATTTAAAATAGAAAATGAAGAAACAATAAAAGAAAAGATTAAACAATTAAACGTAACTATTCATAAAGAGATCGAACAGGAAGATATATATTTAGACTTCAAAGATATGAGGCTATACAAAGAAGACAAAGCATTAAGGCTTAGGAAGGAAGACGGAAAGTTTTTTATCACTTTTAAAGGGAAAAGAAAAAATGAGAAAATTAAGACAAGGAGAGAGATTGTAGTTCAATTAAACTCAAAGTACATAAAAAAGATTCTATCATTATTTAAAGAGTTGGGTTTAAAACCGGTAATTAAAATAAAAAAGAAAAGAGAGATATTTCGTATAAATAACTTTGAGATTGCAATCGACAAGGTTGAAAATATTGGGAACTTTGTAGAAGTAGAAATACTAAAGGAGAATAATAAATATGAACTAAAAGAATTGCTTGACAAATTAGGATTGAACGATATAATGCTGGTAAATGAAACTTATCCTGAAATAATAAATAAAATAAAACACTAAATTGAGTAAATTTATTATGACAGAAGAAAAATTACAGCTTAAAGAGGGGGATTTTTTCTTAATAGAGTATGAAGTACGTGTCAAAGAAAATAACCAATTAATAGACACGAATATTGAAGAAGTTGCAAAGAAGGAAAAGTTTGCAAGAGAAGATGCATACTTCGGACCTGCCTTATTAATCCTAGGTTACAAAAGATTCAACCAAAATGTTGAAGAAGAATTGATAAAGCTAGGTGAAATAAAGGGCAATGAAGCTATAATCGAGCTTGGTCCCGATAAAGCCTTTGGAATAAAAGATTCTACAAAAATAAAAGTTGTAAATGTAAAGGAAATGGCTAAAGAAGGGATTATACCAAGACCTGGTGATGTTGTAAAAGTAAAAGATAAAGAAGGCAGAGTTATAGCAGTGAGCGGTGGAAGAGCTATTATAGATTTTAATCATCCATTGGCTGGTAAAACAATTGTATACAGAGTAATATTCAAAAAGAAATTAGAAAATGATGAGGAAAAGTTAAAAGGATTACTTGCACAACGAATCAAAAACATAGAACAAATTTATTCAAATATAGAAATAAAAGATGATACGCTTTACGTTAAATTTAAGGATGAAATTTTAGATCTGCCAGATGCCCAACAAGCATTAAAGTTATTTTTGTACGAAATACAAGACTTATTTAAGAAGCTTAATACAGTGCGATTCGAAATCGAATGGAAAAGACCAGCTGAAATTAAGGAAAGAATCTTGACTACAAGCTAAAGTTACATTTATAAGAGAAATTAAACATTTTTATAATAACTTACGTAGGTGGAATTCTTGAATAAGTCGCATATGAGAGGAGTATATTATACAGGAACAACAACAATCGCATTAACGGTAGAAGACGCTGTAGTAGTTGCCGCTGATAGGAGAGTAACAGAATCATACAGCAAAAAAATAGCTCATAAAGTAGGAAAGAAAATTTTAGAAATTGATGAGCATGTTGTTACAACAATAGCAGGAGGAGTTGCTGATGCTCAATATATTGTTGATCAACTAAGGGCGATATCCAAATTATATTCAATGGACAACAATAAAAAAATACCTATTAGAAGTTTGGCCAATTTCGCTTCAATTCTGCTTTTCAATGCTAGAATATATCCTTATATCGTGGAGCTCAACATAGGTGGTTACGATGATCAGGGTCCTTCATTGTATACAGTAGATCCATTGGGATCCTTAACACAAGAGAAATATATTGCTAGAGGATCAGGTTCTCCTTACGCTTTAGGAGTAATAGAATCTAGATATAATCCTAAACTGTCTTTAGAAGACACAATTAGGCTAGCAATCGACGCATTAAAAAGCGCGATAAGATGGGATCTATTTACAGGAGAGGGAATTGATGTAGCCTATGTATCAAAAGAAGGTGTTGTTTTCTTAAAGGAAGAAGAAGTTAAAAAATACATTTAAGGTCTCGATGTTACTTTATGAAAAAATAAAGGAAGTATTATTTGAAAATCTACCAAAAGAAACAAACATCAAGATAGATTTTGAAGGCCCTTATCTTTCAATATATACTGATAATATATCTCTAGTTACAGGTGAAACAGGTTTAGCTCCTAAGCTTGCTAAATTACTTAGAAAGAAAATTTTAATAAGGCCTCTTGAAAGCATTAGGTTAGAAAAAGATAAGGCTAAAGAAATTATAAAAAGCTTAGTTCCCAAAGAAGCTCAACTCGATGAAAACATGATAATATTCGATGATATAAGAGGTGAAGTTCACTTATACGCTTTGAAACCTTCTCTAATAAGAGGAAGAGGTGATGTAGGATTATGGGAACTAACTAGTAAAACAGGATGGAAAATCATTCTACATAGAAAACCACCTATATATTCGGAGATCATGAAAATGGTCGATACATATATATATACTAGATTAGAGAGTCAATACAAGGAAGCCATCAATATAGGAATGCGAATTAATAGAGAACCGATTACAAATGGCGTAGGAAGTATAAGAGTTATACCTTTGGGTGCTGCAAGCGAAGTAGGAAGGAGTTGTTTCCTTATTTCCACTGATTCAAGCAATATACTTCTTGATGCAGGATTGAAGCCTGGCGCTAAAAATCTGCTTGAAGAATTTCCCGCTTTTTATTTGGTAGATAATTTAATTGAAAAATTAGATGCGGTAATAATTTCACATGCTCATTTTGATCATTGCTCTGCATTACCGTATTTGTTTAAATACGGCTACAGAGGACCTGTATATATGACAGAGCCTACTAAATATCTTTGTGCACTTATAATTAGCGATTATCTTAATATTTTACAAAAAGAGGGAAGACCGTTACCTTATTCATTTTCCGATCTAACAAATGCTTTGATTCATACTATTACTTTAGATTATGGAGAAGTAGTTGATATCGCGCCAAACGTGAAGCTTACATTATATAATGCAGGTCACATACTAGGTTCAAGCATTGTACATTTGCATTTTGGTGAAGGATATCATAACTTGATATACACTGGTGATTTTAAATACGCTAAAACTAGGTTATTAGATCAAGCATTTAATCAGTTCAAAAGGAATGAAACAATAATTATGGAAGGAACATATGGAGGTCCTACAGACATAATGCCTAACAGAGTCGAAGCTACTAACCAATTGCTCGACATGATAAGAAAAACAATTGAAGAGGGAGGTAAAGTATTAATGCCAATGTTGGCTGTTGGTAGAGCTCAAGAAATACTTTTAACAATATTTGAAGGCATGGAAAATAATCTAATACCGAAAGTACCAGTATTAGTAGAAGGAATGATACATGAAACTACTGCCATTCATATCGCCTTTCTTGAGGAATTATCTTACGAAGTGAAAGAGAAGGTATTCAGGGAAGGGATCAATCCTTTCACTTCAGAATACTTCAATTTAATTAAGGATATTGCTGATAGAAGAGAAATTGTTGAAGCTGGACCTTGCATTATTGTTGCTACTTCAGGCATGCTTACTGGAGGACCTGCGGTTGAATATTTTAAATTGTTGGCAGGTGATGAAAGGAACTCAGTAATATTTACCAACTTTCAAGTAGAAAATACACCAGGTAGGAAAATAAAAGATGGGGCTAAAGAAGTTTATCTTCCTGGCGAAAAAGAACCGGTAATTGTAAAATTAAAGGTATATTCAGCGGAAGGTTTTTCAGGGCATTCCGATAGAAACCAATTAATAAATTATATAAAAAATTTGCCCAGCAAACCCAGAAATATTGTATTATGCCATGGCGAACCTACTAAGCTATATAACTTATCTCAAGTAATTAGAAAAGAGTTACATATACAATCCTTTGTACCAGAAATAGGGGAAACAATTAAAGTAAAATAAAACTATTTGTCTATACTTTGAGTATCTTCATACAAATTTTAAATAACTCATCACCTACATAATGAATATTTTTAATTACCCTGCCTTTCCTTTGTTGTAATTTTTCAGTAAAGGAATCTAACACGACTCCTATAGATAAAATTTTATTATTTTGCGACCTTACGGAAACTAAATCATCAACTTTAACATTTAATGGAAAAGAAACAATGCCGGGTGCCATTACATCCGCCCCATTTAGTATATGTGAGATTGCACCATCATCAACAACTACGCTTGGAAGAGCGCTTCTTATCTTGTTAAATAAGGTGGGATATAATCTGTTTGATTTTTCAAAAAGTAAAGGTTGACCATCTATTATATAAATTTTTAAATCTCCTTCAATTTCAAAAACTTGGACTTGCTTATTTTTCTCTGAAGTTTCAATAATGCCATTTTTCATAGCCAATTCAAGTATATCCTTAGATTCAGACTTGCTTAGAGGCCTTATTCTTTTGAGATCGCTCATAAATAAATTAAGTATATATTATATTTGACAACTAAAAAATATAAGAACATGTCATCTTCACAGGAATTTCTGCAAGGAATGATGGGACAACCTGTATTAATTAAGCTTAAAGGAGGAAGAGAAATAAAAGGAATACTAAAAAGCTACGATATTCACATGAATTTGATATTACAAGAGGCCGAAGAAATACAAAAAGATGGTAATACAAGAAAATTAGGTACATTGATAATTAGAGGAGATAACGTAATCATGATTTCACCCGCATAATAATGACAAAAGGAACAACTTCTTTCGGAAAGAGAAACAAGAGGCCTACGCATGGCAGATGTCGGAGATGTGGAAATCACTCCTACAATCTAACTAAAAAATACTGTGCTAATTGTGGATTCGGTAGAATAAAAAAATTAAAAAAATAGAATTCATATTACTCGTAATGTGGGCCGGTAGTTCAGTGGTAGAATGTCCGCTTGGCGTGCGGAAGGTCGTGGGTTCGAATCCCACCCGGTCCATGGGCCGGTCGTCTAGCTTGGTAGGATACTACCCTGACGCGGTAGGGGTCCCCGGTTCAAGTCCGGGCCGGCCCAAAGTTTATTTATGGGTTTAGGATTAATGGAAATATGCCGTATGAAGTTAAAAGCAAAGAAGAATTGCTCAAATTGGCTCCTTATGCTATAGAATGCAGAGTAAAGTACAACAAAGACGAAATAAAAATAAAATTGCGCACTAAAAAAACTCTATACACGTATAAGAGTAAAAGTCAAGAGGAGGTAAATGAAATCTTGAATAATATTAAAGTTAACATTAAAAATATTTGAATAGCCATACAAGAGATAATGAAATCAAAATAGGAATAGGCAATCCTGGAAAAACCGTATATTTTCGTGTCATGTAAATAGTTAAAAAGAAACCAATTAACAGCCCTACCAAAACTAGCAAATAGTAAAATAAGCCTTGCATTGCTATATTTGAAACTAGCACTGAATAGAAAACTAAATCACCAATCCCTATTTCTATGCTGCCCATTTTCAAAAACAATCCATAAAGAGTTAGATCTATATTTGGATCAATTCCTTTAGCTGATTCATCATAATTACCTCTCTGATTTAGTTCTTTTGATATTTTTCCTATAGGGCCAAAGAAAACTGAAAATACATCATAAATTGAAAATAGAATTAAAATTACGCTTATTTGTAAGAGGTTAAATACTGTACCTAATAAAGCTCCTACACTACAGGTTGTAATTATTAAGCTAACTGAATGATAAAAGTTGTTATTTGAATAAAATGCACCGTAAACTAAAAAACTCGATACGAGAATAATTATAAAAAATGAAAAACCTATCGAATTTAAAAAAATTATATCTGTGAGAGGGAGGACATAAAACAAGATAATATAAAATATAGAAAAACTGAGAAGCGAAACAATTAAATAACGTAATAAGATCAATTTTCTTTTAAGGATCATCATAAGTATAACAAGTGCTACAATAATCGCACCCCCAATTAATAATAATGCTTGAATAAAAATATACGATAATTGTGTAGTTTGAATAACGGTAATAATAGGATAAAGAAGCGAACCTTGCACTTCTAAGTATAGAGAGAAAAGATAAGAGAGAAAAAATACAGAGATAATTATAATTAAATATTCTTTTATGAAGATTACGTTATATTTCAAACGACTCACCTGTTTTGCCTATAGTTGCTTCTATAGACTCTTGTTCCTTTAAAAAATTGACCATTTCAATCATTCTTTCTGGTTCACCGTGTATAAAGAGAACCTTTCTAGGATTCACTTTCTTTATATAACTTATTATACCTTTCATATCAGAATGTGAAGACAAACTAAACCAATAAACTTTGGCCTTAACTTTTTCCTTAAAATTCTCAAAATCCAAAATACGGTTCTCTAATATCGTTCTAGCAGGAGTATGCTTAGCTATATAACCAACAAAAACAATTGAGTTCTTTTCTGACGCGATCACCTTTTTTATATAATGTATTGCAGGACCTCCTTTAAGCATTCCTGCAGGAGAAATTATAATGGCTGGTTCATTTACTACTTTTTTCCTATCCTTCTCATTATTGATAAAAGTAGCAAAGGAATGTGAATCTTCTAATAATTTGTAATTTTTAAAATACGTAGGATATTTTAGCATTATATTGCTAGCAGTTCTAGCCATACCGTCTAGATATATTGGATAATTTATATTGAATTTTCTTAATATACATAATACTTCTTGTGATCTTCCAACCGAAAAGGAAGGAATAAAAACGATACCGTTATTATCTAACGTTTCAATCACAGTTTCAATAAAATTGTTTACTACTGTAGTTCTGTCTATATGATTAATACAAGCATATGTTGATTCGCATATTAGTAAATCTACATCTTTATCTATTATATCTGCTCCATCTAATAATTCACTGTCATATACATTAAAGTCGCCTGTATAGAGTACTTTTTTGTTCCCCACATCAACACTTATGATCCAGCTACCTGGGATATGCCCAGCATTACCGACTTTTATTAAAAAATTCTCAATATTGAAAACGGATTTAAATGGAACTTTCTCCCCTTTTTCTAAAATTTTAGATATACTTACTTCATCGAATTGTAAATTTCCTCTAGAAATTTTTAAAAAATCTAATAATAATAGACGCATTAATTCAGCCGTTATATCATTATAGTAAATTCGTGGGGAAATTGCAGAGCCATAAATTAAGGGTAAACCGCCTATATGGTCAAGATGCGCATGTGAAATTATTATTCCAGCTAAATTTCTCAAGTTTACACTCAAAGGAAATTCAATCTTTGAATTAAAAGCTGCACCATAATCTAACAAAATAGATCGCCCATCATAACTTAATTCTATAGCATTTCTTCCTATCTCTTCTCCTCCTCCTAGTAATTTTACACGAACTGACATGGATGAATAAGTTATTTTGTATTACACTATTTATATATAATATGATAGTAATATAGGTTGGAATGAAAATAGTGATCCTCAAAGAAAATCAAAATGAGAAAAATAACGAAAGTATTTTCAAGGATAAAATTTTTATTACAGGTTTCCATGGTGTTGGAGCCGTAGGATATCTTACATCAAAATATCTCTCAATGCAAAAGAAAGCAGAATTTATTGGATACGTTACAATGGAGAGATTACCGATGATTATACGAATGGAAGATGATAGGATAGGCTTACCTTTTGAATTATATAGTTTTGATAATTTTATCGTGTTAGTTAATGAAGCTATGCCTGAAACTAAGCATGTATATACTTATACAAATAAAATTGCGAAGTGGGTTATAAAGAGTGGGTTTAAAATGGCCGTTTTATTTGGAGGGTTAGCTGAAAGAGTAAAAGAAGGAAGCGATATAAGAATAGCTTACACTAGCCAATTTAAATCAATTATGCAACCATTCGCTCCGACACTAGAGAAAAAGTTATCTATTATAGGACCATTAGCACTACTGTTAGCAAAATTTGAAGAAATGAAATTCCCCGCAGTTTGTATTTTACCTTATGCAAGAGTTTATGAATATGACCTCAAAGCAGCCCATAAAGCTTTAAAAATTTTGATTGAGCAATTCAAAGCGGAACTAGATTTAACTAAGATAGAACAAGATTTAGCACTTGAGAAAAAACTAGAATTAGACATTGCACAACAGTTGGAAAAAATAAAACAGCAGCCTCCTCCGGATAGTAAAATACTATATATGTAGCTTTACCTATATCCATCGAAGTAATTTTCAATCCTGTCCATTGCTTCTTTCAATATTTCAAACGATGTAGCATACGAAATCCTGAAATGGAATTCACCCCTACTTCCAAAAGAAGAACCAGGTACAATAGCTACGCCTTTCTTAAGTAATAATTCTTGAGCTAATGTATAAGAATCAACGTTTATGAGATATCGAGGGAACATATAAAAAGCTCCTCCAGGTTTATTTACAGCTATATTGTTTATCTTAGATAACCTCTCATAAACATAATCCCTTGCTTTTTTGTATTCTTCTACATATCTTTTATAAATTTTCTCGCCTAATTCTAAAGATTTTACTCCCGCTTTTTGAATAAACGGGGGTATACAAGTTAGCGTCTGTTCAACAAATGTTACTACCTTATTTATTATATCTTTGTTGGCTATTAAATAACCCAACCTCCATCCTGTCATAGCAAAAGCTTTTGAAAAACCGTTTATTGTTATAGTTCTATCAAAATCTAAACTGGCCGGTGAGATATGTTTACCTTCATAGATATACTTTTCATATATCTCATCGCTTATAATGTAAAGATTGTAGTCTTTTGCCAATTCAACCACATGCTCCATCTCTTCTTTAGTTAACACATAACCTGTTGGATTATGAGGAGAATTAATTATAATTGCCTTCGTCTTATCAGATAATTTGAAACTGATCTCATCAAAGTTTAATGAGAAATCATCATTCAAATCGTAATATACAGGCTTCCCCCTTGCTAGAATTATTTGACTCTCATAACTTACCCAACAGGGATTGGGTAAAAGAACTTCGTCTCCTTCATCCAACAAAGCAATTAAAGAAGCGTATATTGCAAATTTTGCTGGAACAATAACCACGTTTGAAGCTGATGCAGGAATCAAGTTTTCTAAACTGGCTTTTTTTGCTATTGCTTCCCTTAGTTGAATAATTCCTTGTGAACTAACATAGTGAGTCTCGCCATTAATCATTGCGCGGTAAGCTTCCTCTATTATTTCTCTTTCAGTATTAAAATGAGGTTCTCCAACAGCTAAAGACAATACCTTAACTCCTTTGCTCTTTAACTCGTTTATTAAATCATTCAAGCTAACTGTAGCTGATCTTTTGATCGAATCGAGTATTGGCATATTAATTATCCATATAATTGAAATTTCTTATATCTTTCCTTTTAGCTCATCTATTATTAGCTGAGAGTTTTCTCGAATAAATCTAAGTAAATTTTTGTTTATATTTAAAATTAAGGGGTTTATGCCTTTAATTTCAATTAACGAAGATAGAAATTTAATTAATGAATCAAATCTTTTATCATAGAAAATTAATACATTAGAAAGATCATTAAGCTTCAAAATGGTTGATATTGAATTTTTCGTTATTTTAGTTACATACGAGCTAGTTAAATTTCCCTCCCACTGAGCGTTAGGAAAAGTTTCTGATAATTCTAAAGGGACAAGAATAAAAGGATATCCGTACATAGCTATTTCTATATTTTCTAGCAAGTTTCTTTCTAATTTCTGATTAAGCAAATTACACAGTAATTTAATTTCTCTACTCCTAATAAACGGTTTGGTATTAGTGAAGGGGAGTAAAATAAGAGTTTTCCCTGAAAATCTAAAATTATTTGATAATTTTTTATGATACATTATAACGTCGGGATGAATTGAAGAAAGCTTATCAAAGAAGAAAATTCCTCTGACCTCTGCTTTTGAAATTGGATGATACCTGATCAAATCTTCTATGTTATTTTTAATTAGAAGAAAAGCTTCAAAAAGGGAGGGATGAACCCTAGATTTCTCTTGTAAGTAGTTCCAAAGAGTCCCTTCCTTTATATGAAGTTTAATATTTTTAATTTCTTCTATTGAAACATACAAATTATGTTTTTCAAGCAATAGAATTCGATCTTCCTTATTCAATCTTTTAAGTTCTTGAACATCCCATTTTCTACAAACCTCACAATTACAAGGAAGATAGTCCATGTCTTCAAGTCTATACGTTCTGGTCCGTGTTAAATAACGGTCATCCTTAGCATAGATGCTATAGGCTGCAGAATCAAAACTATCAATCCCTAAAGCTACAATAAAAGGAAAGAACATTGGATGTCCAGCACCAAATAAATGAATAGGATATTGAGGCCCTAAAATAGATTTAACAACCAAAATCATTTTTAACACTTTAGAGTACTCATATTTCTCCATCAAACCGGTCGGACTGCCTATTGCGTAGATAGGATAATCGAGTTTTTTCATTTCAGTTGCGCACTTTTTTAACAAATTATAGTTAAAACCGCCTTGGATTGGAGCAACTATTAGAGAAGAAGATGACTCTAAAAATTTTCTTGCAATTTTTGCTCTTCTTATAGTTAAAGAAACGCTTCGTTTTGCTTTATTGAAATCAGAGGTTAATCCTGTTGGATAGTCTAAAATTGTGCATATATCACTTGAAATGCTAATTTGATATTTAAGAGATTTGAGAGGTGTAATACTTACTTCCCCGTATTTTAGTATCTGATAACCGCCAGAATCTGTCATTATGGGATAAGGAAAAGAAAAATATTCATGAATATTTATTTTCTTCCCCCTGAATTTTTTCCAAAGCAAATAAGCATTCGTGATTACAGCCTTGCATCCTAATTCCTTTAACCAGTTTATTATTTCACTTTTAGGGTTAACACTAATTACTGGAAACAAAGCTGGTGTCTCGATAAATCCTTTCTTAGTGTAAAGCTTACCTATTCTGGCTAGGAGAGTTTTGTCGATTATTTCGAAAGACATTAAGGTTATCGTTTGAAAAATTCATTACAGGCAGCTCTTACCTTGTCAGCTAACGGTCCGCTTCCTTCTACAGTGCCATCGCTATGAACTTTAATCTTGTCTGCGACTATTATTGTCTTGGAAACTTCGTCATATGTAACCAATCTTGGGAATATCTTCTCTAATTTATCAGCAAGTTCTTTTAAGTTGTAGTAATGCCCTATAAGTTTTATCTCCCCTACAATCACTCCATGCAAAGCTATCAATGAATAAGAATTATTTTCGCTATCCTTTACTTCTGCTAATACTACATTAAATGTTTCAGGCTCTATTCCAACGACTTTACCTTTGTAAGATTTGCCCAATGTTGTAACAACCTCTACTTCTTTATCCACCAAATTTAATAATTCATTAATCACCCTATTTTTAAATGCTAACGACATTTGTTCTCAATATTAGTTTAAGTACTTAAAATTAATTAATACTTTCAATCTACTCTAACAACTATACATGTTGCAATAATAGTTTTCTTTAATCTATTAAGTAACCTTATCGTAACTGTATTGAACTTTAATCAGAAGAACTGAACTATCGTTTGAGATGAAATTAAGCAGATGTAAAGAATGTGGGTCTGAATTAATGAATTATCAGAATAGAATAGTATGCTCGAAATGTGGACTAGTTTATAGTCAATTGAATTTTTCGAATGAAATTATGACAAGCGAGGATAATAAGTATATACCTAGTTTACCTTTAGGAGGAAAATTATTAATGGCATCCTACAACATGTTTAAAGATTATCATAATAACACTTTAAACGAAAATCTTCAAGATTATCTCTTGAAGATTAAAAAACTCGATGATAAATTAAAAGCTTTTCAAGCTTCCACCAAGATAAGTAGCGAAATTTTGAATAATACAATGTTAATTTGTTCAGAAATAGGATTTGGAAGACAATTAGCAATAGACGTATTAACGCTTTATATGAAAGCAACAAAATTATTTAAAAACTCCAGTTTAAAATTTACTAAGCCTACAATAGCTGCAGCTTGCCTATTTGTAGCCAGCAGGCTACATGGCGGAGATAGAATCTTAAGCCTTTCAGAAGTTGTGAAAGTGTATAGTAAAGTGGGCCATAGAATAGTAAAAAGCAAGGTAGCATGGTGCGCATCAATAATTAATAAGAAGTTGATTGAAAAACCTATTCCTCATAAGCACGTTCTTAAAAATTATTTGGAGAGGTTCATAAACGTTTTACAAAAGGAAATGCTAGATGAAAGAAATAAAACTATTAAAATAACCAGTAAGATACCATTAAAGCTGTTTATAAATCTAGTAAAAGATGAAAGCTTAGAAATAGTAAATAAGTTTGAAACACTAAAATTACAAGGAAAAAATCCACTGATACTCGCGGCTACAATTCTTTATTTAGCAAATAAAAGTATCGCAGAAAGAATTGGAATAAAATCTTCATTAAGCCAAAAAGAAATAGCAAATGTCTGTAACGTTCCGGAATATTCAATACGCGATAATATCCCGTTTGTTCTAAAATTTATCCGTCAAGCACAAAATGCCGTATAAAATAGAGTTAGAAAAGTTCGTTAAAATATTAACGGAAAATAAAATAGGTTCTAGATTAATCAAAAAGATACTGGAGGATTTAGGTATTGATCGAGAAAAAATAAATGAATTAACGAAGGATATTAAGGAAAGCGATGAAGAAGAATATTCTGGATTAGCTGCATTAGAGAAAGATGTTCTAAGCTTAAGCTTTGATTTAGCCAATCTTAAAGCCAATCTGAACTCATTAAAAAGCAAAGTAGATTTTATAGAGAGAAAGCTGGCAGAAGTGGAGAATAAAACTAACAGTTTATATTCAATTATAAATGAAAACCTGCCTTTTCTTTTAAAGAAGGTTGACGAAAAGTAATTGTAATAATTGTAAGGTATTTAAAAAAGGAGAAATATTGAAACTGATTTGTCCTTATGAAGAAAATGAAATTGGGCTGGAAAAGAAAAAAGAATGTAGAAGTAAAATACTTGAACTTGTCCTTAAAAATCATCTAGAATTTGAAAAGATCCATTTTCTAGGTAATAATATTGTTAAGACATATGATAAAAAAATATTAACCAAGTATATTAATAATGTTAAATTTATATATAGTAAAAAATTTAAATTACTTTATAGTCATATTTTCAATTTAAATAGAATTGATGATAAAAAAATAATATTAGAACCAGTTGAATTTTTAATGAATAATAATAAATTTAGGCATTTTCTAATAGAAAAATGCAGAAACATAAATAGCTTAGAATTTTTGTATAATATAGCACTATATTTAGAAATGGGATATGATATAGATGAGACTTATTATAGAATTTTCGAGCCTGATATCAACATTGACGAAAGCTGGTTTGCAAATATAAGCATAATTAAAGAAATAAAAAATTTACCATGCGCAACAATAAAAATCATAAGAAAAGGAAGTAGTTATCTCTACTATATTTCTTTAGAAGAAAGTTTTCAATATGATTCTTCTAGTCTTAAAAAGCTCGGCGTGCTTTATAAAATGGCTGGACCGAGCGATAATCTAAAAAGGTTAGCAGCAGTCCTTGAAGACGATGATGTGCAGGAGATATATATTGATCGAGAAAATTCATGGATATATATTGATCACATAAAATTCGGTAGATGCGATACTAATGTATTTATGAGCTGCGTAGACGTTGAGAAATTTAAAACAGCGATAAGCTTGATTAGCGGAGAAGAAATAAGCATAAGCAACCCCTCTATAAAGATTAATGTAATTGATTCCAATGCAAACTTTAGGATAGCAGTGGATGTTTTCCCTATTGTATTGAATACGGCAGTTGATATTCGTAGATTTACTTCAAGAATGTTATCAATTAGAGATTTAATTAGACTAGGTAGTATTGAACCAAAAATTGCAGCGTTTTTAATATATTGTGCAAGAAAAAGGTTATCTATAGTTATATGTGGGGAACCAAATAGTGGCAAAACTACGCTAGCAAATGCTATATCTGAATATTTGCCTAAAGAATGGAGAAAAGTATATATTGAGGATGTAGAGGAGGTTTATGCATCTACAAATTTTAGTAAAGATAAAAGCGTATTTATCAAAACCAGCTCCATAGATGTTCCTGAAAAATATTCTAGTAAAAGCATGGAAATAGTAAAGATGCTACATAGATCTCCTGATTGGATTTTTCTAGGTGAAATTCAAACTAAAGAACACTCTCAAGCTGCATTCCATGCGCTGTTAGCAGGGCTAAAAGGAATGATGACTTGCCATGCTTCTTCAGTACCAGAATTAATTAATAGGTGGATTTACCAGCACGAAATTCAGCCGATCTGTATAAACTCACTAGATCTTATAGTATATATGGAAAAGAGTTTAGAGGAAAATAAGATAATAAGAAAACTCAAAAACGTTTTTGAAATAGAGATTGATGAGAAACATCAGCAAATCAATTTTAAAGAAATCTACAATTCAACCATGACTAACTTTTCATTAGATGAAGAAAACTTGCTTAAGCTAAGATGTATTAGAAAAATAATGGCCACATGTAACTGTGATATTTACGAAATAATCAGCGATATTATGCACATTGAAGAAAGTATTAAAAATGGATAGTTCCGAACAATTTAAAGAGGTTATAAGATATCATCATAACACTTTACAGTATCTTTTAATCATTATTAAAGCTTTGTTATTGAAATCTGCCGGTTTTAATTTAACGAGAACACTTATGCTCTTATCACCTCAAATAAAGGTTATTGATTTGGAAAAACTAATTACTAGGGGCATAAACGGAGAAAAAATTTTGTTGCTGCTTCTCAAAAAGATTAGAAACATAGATATATTTCCAATAATAACTGAATACTTTATCAATAACAAGATAGATATAGAGAAAGTAACATTATTCTTAGATAAATTAAGAATGGATATAGATAATTATTTAAATAAAATGGATTTATATTTAGCATCATTAATTATAGTATATTACTTTATTCCGATATTGGTGATATTGTTAATAATATTTTGGAATATTAATGCACAATATCTATTATTTGTTTTTATATTAGCTATCTCATTTATTTGGAATAAATTCACAAAATAATGTTGAGTAATAAAAAATATGGCAATATAAAATATATCATTAGTCAAATAGTTTCAAGAAGCAGAATATATAGCATGGAAAAGATCGTGATTGACTTGCTAAGAGAAGATCCAAGACTTAATGAAGTATTGAAAGAAGAGATTAATCTCCTAAATAAAGGAATTCCAGTACATAGAATTCTTAAACTTTTTAAGTTAAAATACAAATTACTATCCGAATTAATCGAGCTGAGCGCAGAAATCCCCAATCTAAGTAAAACAATCAGAAATGATTTGAATAAAATTTTCAATGCCTTATACAGTATAAATCAAGCTTATTATAATATAATAAGCTTTTTTGCCGCTTTCGAAAAGAAATTTTATATAATGAACATATCTATAGCTATTTTTTATTCCATCATGCCTTGGCTAATTCAATTCATTAATATATCCAAGAAAATAAACGGCTTAATTGTCAGCAGTTATATTTTCCCGAATATGATTGTAATTTTATTTTATTATTTCATAACAATATTCATTACGATACTTGGGATGAATAAATTTTATAGCTATTCTAAAATCTTGAAACATGTTCTGATTGTATCATGTATATTCTGGCTAACACAGCTAATGATTTTTTCTGTTCTAATGCTAATATTGTAGCCGTTTAAATATTATAATAAAAAATAACTTTGATATGAAAATTAAATTCAAAAAGAGACGAGGATCACCTATTATCGAAGAGGGATTACTGTTAGGGATTGCAGCTGTAGCATTCTCAATTGTATTAAGTATAGTTGCGGGGGTTTTGTTAGGTTTAAAAGATTATTATACTTCAATGTTTAACAACGTAGGCAATTCGATGGGTAATATCATTACTCAGATTAACAATATCTTGTCACAAATTGCTAAATGGATAGGAATAACTTAGAACAAAAACCCCTAAAGATAAAATTTTTGGTTAGAAAAAGAAAATTAACTTATTTTTTTATATCAGTTTTAGGAGTAAATCCAGAATTAATATCAAATCTAGATAAGAATCTTATCATTGACCTAATAAATGAAATAAAGAGCCAAAAATTTAACATAATATTCTTTACTGATCTAACAATTGATAAAGGTCTTAATAGAAGTTTTTTATATGCGCTTATATGGTATAAGGCCATATTAAAAAAACCTAAAGATCTAGATTTTAAATTTAATATTATAAAAGTTAAATTAGATTCGGTTTTCGGTCATAGAACAAAGATATTCAATCCTAAGAAGGTAAAAAACTTACTAATCAACAGATTCGAATGTTTAATTTCTTAAAAAAGAAGAAAAATAATCCCCCTGTGGATAGTTCTCCCATTATACTAGCTCTTAATATTGCTAGATTATTTAACGATCTAATTAGCATTTTAAATCAAAAGGAACAATATATTCCATTAGGCATCGACCCGTATGCTAAGGTTGAAATAAAACTTAGCATCAAAAAAATTAAGAACTCTTTTATACTATATAATAAAAATTTAAATATTAAAGGATTCATATATTATTTAGTTAATAAACTGAAGAACTTTAGAATTATTTTAATTGATGCTAATAATGAAATTGTTGAAACTCATTATGCTGATTACTCTGTATCAGAGTCAATTAACTATATTCTAAGTGAACTTTACAAGAAAGATCCAACCTTTGTAATGAAAACTTTAACAGAGCTTTTCAAATATAGCTGTAATCTGACAAATCAAGAAGCAGATTTATTATTTAATGTTATCAAAGAATTGCATCGTCCTCAAGATTCTGAAGATCTAGGAATTTCAAATTTGTTAGATCATATAAAAAACATGGTACTTAGAACGCCTTTTGAAAATGAGATAAGATACTCACTTATTACAAAGCTGACCAACGTAAATAAAGTAATAGAGAGTATCAAAATAGAAAAGAAAACTATTGAAAGAAAAGCATTGATACTGCCATTGGGTGAGGCTGTATTTACAAATTCAAAATTTTTTATTATAAGTTTGTGCATTCATTACTTACTTTACTCAGCATCAGAAAATAATACCCTATTTATACTTAACACTAACAGAGAAGTTCTTAGAAATATGTTTAATATAAATATTAACATGACTGATTTACTATATAACATACTTAATAGTGACAATATAGTGAATGTATTTTTAGTAGACGACATACCAGAAAACTTGCAACTAAAATATTTCAATCTTATCTTAATGAACAGAAAAGATTTAAATAATTATATAACTAGGAAACTAAGCCTATTCATTCAGAAGAACATAATAAATGAATTATATCATTATATAAATAAAATAAAAGAAAGTGAGAATATAATGATAATTGAAAACAAGTTTATATATTCGATAAAATTATATAAAAGTGAAAGTATAAGTATAAATGATAATTTCTTTATATTATTAGGATAGGCTATTTATAATTTTATTGTATTTTTCTAAAAGATTTTTTTTACTCATATAATTTATCCAATCAACTTCACCTTTAAATTTTTTAGCAAATGATCTGGGATTTATTAGAAATTCTTTGATCGATCTGGCAGAAAATATATCATAAATCTTGATCTTATCTTTATATTTTTCTCTTAAACTGGAACTTATAAGACCTATCACCTCAGCTTCAACATTCTCTTTAATTTTATGACGCTCTTTGTATTTTTTACTTAACGAGCAGACTAAGCTTAAAGGATTACGTCTTACAACAAAAATTGTGTTGAAATTAACCAAAGATAATTCATCTATGTGAGAGTCAAGTATTGAATTATTAATCGAGGTAAAAAGGGTTGGTAAAACCTTTTTAACAGCTGAAATATTTACTATTTTAGATTTGCGATAATTATCGTAGCCTTTGTATAAATTAAAATAATATAATAATGTGTTTATATTAAAATAATTTAAATTAAAAGTTAAAGATAAATTTAAAGAAATATGTGATTTGCCTACACCAGGCGTACCTAGTATTGCTATGTTCAATCGCTACTCTTTTCCTTTTCTTCTTCCTCCTTTGGCGCCTTTGGAGAAGGTTCCTTTGATATTTTTGAAGCTGCTACTATTTCATCTATTCTTAGTATAGTTGATGCAGCTTCTGTTGCTGCTGTTAATACTTGCAACTTTACACTATACGGTTCTATAACACCTAACTCGTATAAGTTAGCTGGTTTACCTGTTAATCCGTTTATGCCAAAGAATTTTCCATCCGTTTTTGTATGAATCGCCCTTAACTCAGCTAAGATATCTATAGGGTCGACTCCTGCATTCTCAGCTAATACTCTCGGGATGCCTTCTAGTGCATTTGCAAAGCTCTCTATGGCAAGTTGCTCTCTACCTCCTATTGTCTTTGCAAACTCCCTTAATTCTCTAGCAATTTCTATTTCAATTGCCCCTCCCCCTACACATATTTTAGGTTCTTCTATCACATCAGATACCACACTTAAACCGTCTATTATTGAACGTTCTGCCTCATCAACTAATCTTTCCAATCCTCCCCTTATTAAAATGCTAACGGCCTTGGGATTTTTACAACCTTCAACAAAAACCATTTTGTCTTCTCCGACTTTTCTTTCTTCTACAAGCTTAGCTTCGCCTATGTCGGATAAAGATAAGTCTTCTATATTACTGACTATTTTAGCTCCTGTAGCTAACGCTAATTTCTCCATGTCAGATTTCTTTACTCTTCTTACAGCTAAAATGCCGCTTTTTGCTAAATAGTGCTGAGCTATATCGTCAATGCCTTTTTGACAGAAAACAACATTTGCATTAAGAGATTTGATCTTGTCAATCATATTCTTTAATATTTTCTCTTCTTCTCCTAAGAAAGCTTTAAGTTGAGAAGGATCAGTTATTCTAATTTCTGCATCTATTTCAGGCTTTTCTATTTCTAATGGTGAATCAAGAAGAACGATTTTAGCATTTTCTATACGTTTAGGCATACCTGGATGAACAACCTCTTTATCTATAATTATCCCATTAATGAGTTTAGTATCATAAAGACTGCCTCCTTGCTTCTTTACAATTTGTATTCTGTCTAAGTCAGCTATTCTTCTTCCATCCCTCTCCTCAGTTATCTGTTTAACTGCTTTTACGCATATTTCAGCTAAGTAATCCCTTACTGCCCCTACAGCTTTACCATGAATGGCTGTTAGACATACCTTTTTAAGTATTGAATCATCGTAAGGATCCACTTGTATCACATATCTCTCTAATAATTCTTTTGCTTTTGCTAATGCTTTTTTATAACCTGCTACAATTAAAGTTGGATGAACGTTCTTTTCTATTAAAGCTTCTCCCTCCCTGAGTAATTCTCCAGCTATAACAACGGCGCTTGTAGTCCCGTCACCTACTTCGTCATCTAAAGTTTTAGAAATTTGAACTAATAATTTTGCTGCAGGGTGTTGAACTTCTATTTCGTTTAAAATTGTGGCTCCATCATTTGTTATTGTTATATCACCTATGCTATCCACCAACATTTTATCCATTCCCCTAGGACCTAATGATGTCTTTACAGTTTCCGCAATAGCTCGTGCTGCAGCTACGTTTGCTCTTAAAGCTTCGAACCCTGTAGTTCTCTGTGAACCTTCTTTTAGTATGAGAACGGGTACCACCGCAGAAGGAGATGCGAGTGCCATGTTTAAGCTAATTTTACTATTTATAGGATGTGATATTTAACTTTTTCATTTTCAATTTTTATTAATATAATATTATATTTGTCAAATTATGGGAAGGATTGTTAGTAAACAAATAAAGAGGATTGGCATGCTATTGTATGAGAAGAGAAAAGATGTGTTTAGTGGCAAGTTCGATAATGTTAAAGAGGCATTAAAAAAGCATTTTGGCAACAGGCTCACCAAAAAAGAAAGGAATAAATTAGCAGGATATATCGCTAGATTGGCCAAATATGAAACTGATAATGAAAAAATAAGTGCAGCTGAATAGAGCCCTTCTTTATTAAAGCTTTTACAATATGGAAAAATGCTATATTATTAAGTATAAATCAATCGAAATAGGGATTACACTAAAACGTGTAGAGGATTTAAGACCGCATGAGGAAGTTGATATACGCCATTTAACAGGTATTATGCATGCGTTAATTACTTTGCAATTGATCAGACACCCTATTATTGTAGATAAGCATACTAATGTAATTCTTGATGGCGCTCATAGATTTGAGGCCTTAAAAAGAATCGGATGCAAGACCATTCCTGTCTCGTTAATGGACTACAGTGATGAAAGGATTATTATTCTTAAATGGATTACAAAAATACACACTGATAATAAAATGTGCGTTGATAAAATTCTAGCTAAATATTCAGATAAAGTCTTAACATCTAAAGGGGAAAAACTTCTTAAAGATCTTGTACAACTGAGCGAGCCCGCTCTATTTTACAACAATCTGTTCATACTACAAATGAATGAACATAAAGGAATATTGGATAAATTAATAAGCGAAATTAAGAGTAGGTTTCCAAAATTTGAATATATAACAGAAGAGGATTTTCTGAGAGAAGTGGCAAATCAAACACGATCTGATTATCTTTATATATTACCTCGAAAAGTAACTAAAAAAGAAGTGATTGAAGCAGCTTTGGAGGCCAGACTTTTTCCTCCTAAAACTACACGACATTTTTTCCCGGCAAAAGTTTACAATGTTAATTATCCATTAAATTATTGCTTACACGATAATTTCAATGAAATTAATAAAAAATTTTACGAATATCTACTAAATAAGAAATTAATAAAAAGAGAATCGCCATGTAATATGGAAGAGAAGATGAATACAGATGTCTGCTTCATCTTCGAATAATCAAATAAAAATATCATTGAAGGGTGTTCTTAAAGGTTTAGCTAAAACTGGCGAATTAGAAATAAGTGTAAGTAGCCCAATATATCTTGAAAACTTATTAAAAAAAGCATGTGCAATTCTTGGAGAAGAGTTTGAAAAACGGATTTTTAACGAGAATGGAGAAATATCTTCGGATATATTACTTGAATATGAAGGAAAAATAATAGTTGCTAGAAGCAATAAAAATTTACTTGTTAAGAATGGCGATAAGCTAGTTATTTTCTCCTTCGTGCATGGAGGATAATTCAAAAATTATAATGCGTAAAAAGCATTAATTGAAATATTCCTAATTTCATTTTGTAACAATTTGTAAATTTTGTTTCTAAACTTTGCAATATAATATATGGAATTAGAACCGCATTTGTTACAACTTCGAACAAGGCCAGTATGTCTATTAGCACATTTGTTGCAGACAGAAACAATAAAATTCAACTCAATAGTTCTTATTTTTCTTTCTAACAAAATCATATATAGCTTAACAAGTCCATCAGTTGTTGGCATATTATTTAACCAAATTACGAAATCATATCCGCCCGTTAAATATGTAGCTATAGTTGATTCTTTCTCTATACGTTCATCAAGCGAAACAAATTTAACACAGGGTGGTAAAATACCATATGACAACCCATTAAGAGTCATATAGGCTTTAAAATTAGACGGTAAGGAAATAAGCGATTTTAATAAACTTTTATCTAAAAACTTAAAAGAAGATATTCCGTCATTTACGCTACACAATTTTACTGAATAACCTGTATCACTTTGCAAATCGTTTATTGTTTTCCCAATGATGCCAAACACTCTTTTATATTCTTTGAAAATGGATTCATCATCTATAATCGTTTTACCCGTCAGTAAATAAACGTACTCAAAAGCGCCTACCAAGTTTATCATAAAATTGAAAGTTAAGTTGCTTGCAAGATTATTTGAGTTTAATGACTTTTTACAAATATCGTATTTTCTATCAAAAAGTTTGAATATATCTTTAATGATCATTTGTAACTTATCGTAAAATAGCTTTTCTTTATACCTAACATCTATAAAAATTTTAGGCAAATTTAAGGAAATTAAGGAATTAACATAAGCTGCGTCCATTTCAGGTTCTAATACGCAATGAAATGCTGTTAGATTTGTATCAAACGAATTGTGTATTACGAATGATGGCAAGACTTTCATAAAGGGTAGAATAAAATCAAAGCAATCTTTTTTTAAAGAGGAACGAGCTGAAATTTTCAAAATTAATTCAGAAAGCAAACTGGTCTTGTTACCTAGAGATCCAAACTCAGATAAATAATATGGTTCAAAATCGCTCATGAATTCATACATTTCATTTACAGCGAATGTTATAGATAACTTCTTATATAAAAAAGCGTCGTAAAAGACTTTATTTAACCAAAATACAATTAATTTATTCATGAACTCGTCTTTTTCATAGTCCATTCTCTTATAGGACAGTAATAAGTTAATCCCGCCTAATGCCTTTTCTATAATTTTCTCCATCATATTCAGCTTTCTTGAAAAAGCCGATATTTCATTTGGGATATTTATTTCCAAATACCCATCAATAATGTCGTGCAAAAAGCTTGAAATAGTTGGGTATAAATATATATAATTATTCTTAAGATATTCCAAATGCGAATGAGATGCTATCTTGTTTAAAAAGTATTCAAATCCTAAACTTTCATAAACTTTTTTAACATAATTTTCGGCTGAAATTTCATCAGGTATAACAGTAATAAATAACTTATTAAAGAATTGATGTGAATTTAATATATTATTCTTTATAATAATCTTAATTATTTCTTGCATTAATGAATTTAAAGTATAATATAATTTGCCTCTGCTTTTTAGTTCTTCAAACAATCGCTGTGATAACATTAGAGAGTCTTCAGTACCTATATTAAGTTCATTCATTAAGTAGCTTGAAATAACATTGACATCTAACTTTATGTTACTCCCATCATTAAAAAACAAGAAAGAATCATTATAATTTTTTTCTAGCATAAGGTTCATTATCTGGGTCAGCATGATTAGTAATATTTTACCATTTTTAGTTAAATAGAGCCTTTCATTCTTATCCTTATATATAATCCCTTGCCTGACTAATTTCCTCACATGATAAAGCAATAAGCTATATTTTGAAGAAGGTATCTTCAAATAATAACATAATTCTTTCAAAGTCGAACCTTCGTTATAATATATATTCTTTAGTAAATTTAGGCGGATATTATTTCCAAGTAATATAAGGTAGTCTTCGTTTTTATGCATAAAATTAGTTGTTTAAGACAAATTTAAGACTTATTGAACCTGCTATCCAAATTTAATAAGAAATAAAAATGTAATATATAAAATGGGACTGTGGGCTAGCTTGGTTAGGCTGCCAGGCTCGGGCCCTGGTGACCCAGGTTCAAATCCTGGCAGTCCCATATCGGTATGACAAACTTAGAAAGGAAAATCAAGATGTATTTGAAGCGTTTTTACAGAAGTGATATTGAACCAAATAAAATAATGAAAGCTAAAGAACTAATAGCACAAAATAAAATCTTAAAGATTAAAGGTGAATCTTCTTCGAAGGAATTTTATTACATCAAGGGAAGAAAGATGAATTATTTAGTAGTAAAAAACACGTGGTGCTCTTGTTCGGGTTTTTTAAGATCGGTCCTAAATAAAAAAGAAAAACCTTGTTATCACTTAATAGCATGTTTCATAAAAAATGAAAAATATGATCCAAGTTTGTGCATCGATAAACCGTATGAATTATTCGATATTATGTTCAAAAATAATAAATATGACAAGCCTGTTAAGATATAGAGGTGAGAACGATTAATGGATATAGTGTCATTGCTAAATAATTTATATTATATAATTTCAGTCATATCACTTTTAGGTATAATAGCATACATATTGATAAAGAGGAGTGAATAATGGGTCGTAGAAAAAGGAAAAAGATTGTTAAGAAAGTGATAAGGAAAATACCTAAAGTATTCATATGCCCTAGATGTGGTAAGCAAGCTGTATTTGTTAACATAGATGAAGAGGAGAATCAGGCAACTGTGAGATGCGGCTCATGCTCATTGAACGCCACTGTTGAATTACGATTAAGTAATGAGCCTGTAGATGCTTACAATCTATTCGTAGACAAATATTATAGCGGACTCATAAAATGAAAATAGGCAAGATTGAAAAAATTTTACATGAAAAAATTGCAAGCAAAGAACCTATATATTTACCATTAGTAGACCCTCAAAAGTTTGAAGAAAAAAGACTACATGTAATAAAAAATTTTGTGGAAAAACTAAATTCGCCTGTTCTGTTAGTAGGTGGTTCAACAGGCATATCTGAAAATATAATGAATTATACTATAAGACAGATAAAGAACCATATTAATATTCCAGTCATAATATTTCCAAGCGGTATTTATTCAATATCTAAAGAAGCTGATGCGTTATTTTTTATAAGCCTACTTAATTCGGAAAATCCATACTATATAATCGAGGCGCAAGTATTAGCTTCCCCAATAATAAAGAAATACGGTATTGAGACGATTCCTGTAGGTTACGTTATCTTGGGAGAAGGAGGAATTGCTGGCCATATCGGATGGGCTAGGAAAATTCCATATAAATTTGCCGAATTAATAAGCTATTATTCTTTAGCTGCAGAATTATTAGGTATGCATTTTGTTTACTTGGAGGCAGGTTCCGGAGCTGAAGAGCCTATACCTGAATATGTGATTAAGAAAGTAAAAGAAAATATTTCTATACCGCTGATAGTAGGAGGCGGTATAACAAACTTGGGCTATGCTAAGAAGCTTATAGAAGCGGGTGCTAACATTATAGTTATGGGAAATGTACTAGAATATGCTTCAGATAAAATTTTACAATCTTGATGAAAGGCAATACCGATAAAGCTTTTGATATATATAAGGAAATTTTACGCAAGATGTTTCATATAGGTATCGGTGTAACGTTATTGTTATTTTATATATATTTCGGAAGGTTCTATAGCATTGTTTTGTTTACATTACTGTTAGGTTTAGCAATATTATCAGATATAATAAGAATCCGAATATACATTCATTACCCTTTAAAAAGAATGGCTGAAACTATTGCTAGAAGTTACGAAAAAACTTACGTAGGAGCACATACATATTCAATAGCAGGATTTTTAGTGACTATTATATTATTCGAAAATATCCCATTTTTACTCGCAGCTTTAACTTTAACCATAATAGATCCCGTAATAAGCTTAGCCGGTCTTCTCATGCCCCGTTATGAAATACCTTATAATAAGTCAAAAAACATTTTAGGCACTTTAATAGGTTGCTTTATTGCGTTTATAATTTCAAGTCAATTCATAACCGTTTTTTATTCAGCTATATTGGTGCTAATAATATTTGGTATAGATAGCTTACCAATTGGGGTCAACGATAACATTTTATACCCTTTTGTTATAGGGTTGTATGTTAGTATTATAAATGGACCTGCACTATTATTTGCCTGATATAGAAAAATCATTTAACTTTTTAAAAGAACGAGGAATTCTATTCTTGCCTGAGTTGACAAATGAAGACTTGTTGCTATTATTTTTCGATTCTTGGGAACTAATTAAGGCTCTATCTAATGATTTGAAAGAAGAGAAAATTAGTTCTTGCTTAAAGTTAATTGAGATGATAACATTAAAAAGAATTACATTGGATGATAGAACGGATGAAAATATTAGAAAAGGTTTAATGGCCGCTTTATTATGGTTCTTCGATTTTAAAACAAATGTCCCGCTTACTAGCATTTTAAATGCATATCAAGAAGATATAGAGAAAGGTAATAATATAACATTAATAATAAGGGAAGAAGATTTTTTTGATAACGAATGGTTGGTATTAATAACTATTTTACTATGCGATAGAATCCACAATATTTTGAATGCCTCACCAATTAAGAAAAATGATGAATTGAAAAATCAATGTTGGAGCTACATAAAAAACAAATACATATTGTTTGACATAGAAAGTATTAACATGATTTTCGAACTCTTTAACATAATATATAACTTTATTAAAATAAACGTAAAAAACGAAAAAAATGAACAAATATTACATAAAGTTATTGATTCAATTATTAAAACTTTCTTTTATGATAATGAAACGTTTATTAAATTAGTATCATTTAATACGGACTTAAAAGATAAAATTAATTATTTTAAAAGGATATATGCTAACATCCCAAAAACTATTTTATTTAGAATAGAAGATTACAGAAAAGTTGATGTAATAAATAGCAGAGAGGTTGAGTCTTCAAATCTATATGCTTTATATTTAAACACATCTAATGCAGAAAATGATCTAAATTCTAAGTTATGCTTCATATTAGATAATAAGAAACTCAAGATATTAAAGTTGTTATATGAAGCTGGTAAAGAGAAAATCGGAATCAGTAAACAGTCCTTTGTATTGAATATTAACTTGCAACAGAAAGAAGAAAATTATTATCATTGCGTTTTACCTCCCGAATTCAAAGATAATTTAAACAGGGAAGTAGAATTTGAGACAATCAGATTCATATGTAAAAAATGTAAAACCGTTGATTTTTTAAACTACTGTGTTAAATGCAAATGCAATAAAGAGATTTATTATTTTTGCGATAAGTGTAATGAGAGAAGCTTAACAAGAATATGCGCAAAATGCCATTCAAATTGTTTGAAAAGATATAAAGAAAAGACGAATTATTACGAAATTATTTCACAATTAATGAAAATACTAAATGTTTATCCTGATAATAACTTCACAATCTCATATGAGCCAAGATATTTTTTGGAACATCCTATAAAAACGTTATTGAGAGTTAAAAACGGGATATTTTGCGATAAAGACAACTTAGCTGTTATAAAGATCAACGTGTTGCCTTATAATTTTGTGGTGGAAAAAGAAAGTATTTATAAAATAAGCTATGATGAAATTCTTCTACCTATTTCTATTAAAAATGAATTGACGAAAATAAAAAACTACATTGGAGAAGAAATCGAAATACTATATCCTCATGACACTAAGTTGCTTAAGAAGTTAGATAATATTGTCATAATTTCAAATAGTACTGGCTTAATCTTTTATCCCTTAAAAGTAGCTGGATTTATAAATACAAACTACGCTGTGATATCTCCCAGACTATATAAGGAAATTTTCAATGAATTTTCCCTAAATAATACGGTAAAATTATTTCTTCTCAACGATGTGCTTCTGAATTTGTATAACTTGGATTGCCCCATTATAATCAAAAGCTATTCTAAGAACTATGATGCTGAAAAATCAGAAGATTCTCTATCCTTATTGAAAAGGGAATATTTGGTTCAAAGTTCAAATGAAATTAAAAATTTCTTAGAATATGCTAGCAAGCTAATCGAGGAAACTTCCATGATTGTTACATGTAAGCGTTGCGGTAACATTCAATACTTTACCCCTATTACTTCAAGGTGTAATTTTTGTAGAACAAAAATAACTTATGATGCAAAAAGTGAAAAGCTTAAAAAGTTCTTAGCTGACGTAAAAAAGATTAGCTTCGATTCAGCATTCCTTGCAAGACTTTGTGAAAAACTAATTATTTATAACGAAACTTTAAACTACGAGAGAAAAGATTACGTAAAACTAGATAAATATTTTTAAAATAAAAATATAATTTAGTAGTAATGTCAAGCAAAAGAAAGAAGAAGGAAGCAACACCAATAAGCTCTGCAGGTCTTATTGCTTATTATGAAGAAGATATTTCAAAGATTAAGATTAATCCAGGGCTCCTTATAATGTTAAGCGTATTCCTAATCTCTATTGTAATATTACTGAATTCAGGTATATTCTTAATTTAAGAAAACATAAAAACTATAAAATGAGCATATATTACATGTGACCATGTTGGAGAAAAAGGATTGGTCCGTTTATTATAAAGAGTTAAAATCAATTCCCTCAACTATAAAGCTTATGTTTCTAGGAACAGGAATAATTATTGCAAATGCGATTTTAGTTTTTATCTTTAATACAAAATCGATGATCTTGTTCATATCATTCATTGCATTGATTTTATTATTTAGTTTACTACCTAAAAAATTATTGCCGCAAATTAGCTTAAAGAGAATGTTTGCCCTACAAACATTCTATCTTGGAGGGTTATTGGTCTCATTAATGATCAAATCCTTAACGCCTTTCTATGGGGTCTATTTTGCAGATGCTCTAGTTGTCACGTTTGCCGTTTTATCTTATACAGTTTTTATGTTTACAACGCATTCCTCAAGACTAATTTCATTTTTAGCATTTTTGCCATTAAATATATTAAACCTCCTATTCTACGCTACTATTAATTATAATGATATAATGAAAATACTAAATTTCTTTTATAAGATTTATATAATAAACATTTCTGTTCTTATTATAACCCTATTATATATAAAATACATAGGATTTTTGAGTAAGAAAAAATATAACTTTGATGCTATTATGCATTTCAAAGGTTTCTTGTTAACCTGGTTAAGTAAAAATAATATATTCTATGAGAAAGTTCTAAATAATGAAAAATTGCTAATAAAGTCGTTTGATATATCTTTAATCAAAATAAGGCAAGATAACTCTAAAAGTAATTCTAATGAAGTTATTATGTTAGATCTTCCAATTCATCCAGGACCATTCTTGAATGTTGGGAGCTCTGATTTACCTACTGAACTTTTGAATAAAAAAGAAATTAATATAATGCCTTTCCATGGTTTAACTACACATTACTTTGACTTACCACTATCTTCTGATAAAAACGAACTCATCAATCTTATAGTACAAAAATCTAAACAAATATATGCAAACAAGCCAGTCTTAAGCTCCTCGATCATAGAAAAATCTATTGAAGACATACGCATTGCAGCATTTAGGCTTAATAATTTAGTTATAGCGGTGATAGAAGCTGAAAAAGAAGGAATAATAGACGACATTCCACCTAAAATAAGAGAGGAAGCAAGTAAAATAGCTAAAAGTTATGGATTTGTCGATGTTTTTATAATTGATGCACACAATTCAGATGGTGAAACTTCTAAAGCCAAAACGGATGCTAAAAAAATTGAAGTTTTATTAGAAGTACTAAGGGAATTGATATCAAAATTGAGAGATGAAAAGATCTATGAAACTAAAATAGGGATCTCAGAATTTGAATTACCAAATGAATTCAGAAAAGAATCTACAGGTAAAGGTAAAGTTATTACATTCTTAGTAAATGGATATTCATACGCATTTGTACTGATAGATTCTAACAATATTGTGCTTAGCTTGAGAAAAACGATCGAAAAACGGTTAAGCGGGATTTTTAATAGAACTTTCATATGTTCTACCGATTCTCATGTTCTTACTGCTAGTTTTTCTGGAGTCAATAGTTACTATCCTTTAGGACATGATAAAAAGAACTGGGAACTTTTGTGTGAAATTATATTAAATTCAGTAAAGGAAGCACTCGAAAATTCTTCCAATTGCTATTTTGGCTATTCTAAGATAGTTACACGTAAATTTAGAATTTTAGGTAACTTGCCAGAAATTTATGAAAAAGCTACATTAGATCTAATTAAGTATGGAAAAATAATGCCTTACTTACTATATTTGATAACTATCGCCATAATTTTTTCAGTCTATCCCCTTTTATAACCTATTTTCCTAAGAAATTCGATTCTAGATTTTATATTTTCCTCATTTTCAACCCCTAAAGGAGTTTGGCCATCACAAATGCCTAATAACCCTCTTTGGTCGCTCTCTTCATAAATGATTGCTAAGATTGGGTTTGCAGTTGCGCAGTATATTCCTACAACTTCTGGCACTTGTTTTATACTGTTTAAAATATTAATAGGATAACCATTTGTCAAACAAATTACAAATACATGACCACAAGCCAGTTTTAAGGCATAGTCCGTAGCCAAATTAATCATGTTTTGATCGTTGCCATCTCTTCTTATCAACCTAGGACCAGAAGATTCACAAAAAGCTATGCCGAATTTTATAAATGGGGCTGTATTCATTATAGCCTCGTATATATCTTCAACTGTTTTGATAAAGTGAGATTGCCCAATAATTACATTTACATCCTTCGGAGGCTTGATACCGACCGTTATTATTGAGCCCATATTATGAATTATAACATTTTTAAAACTAATAATAACTTTTGTAAGCTTATTTTATACCTGATTTAATTTAATGTATGGAAAAAACCAAACTACCAATCATAATTGAGGAACCGCCGGGTAAAAAAGCTAAAGAATACCTAAAACTAGATGAAGAACTAATTTCTCCTTCTTATGCTAGGTACTACCCTCTATATGTGGAAAGAGTTGAGGGGAACGTTGTTATAGACGTTGATGGAAATAAATACATAGACTTTAATTCCGGCCTCCTCTGTTTAAATATTGGAAGACATCCTAGAGTTGTTAAAGCTATAAAAGATCAAGCCGAAAAACTCATTCATTATAGTATTACCGATTTCTATTATACGGAAGTGCTTGAGCTTTCAAAGCGAATCGCCAAAATATTGCCTATTAAAGAAAAGGTTAAGTTTCATTACTGTAATAGTGGTACCGAAGCAAATGAGGGCGCTTTAAAATTGGCTAGATATCATTCACAGAGGCAATATTTAATGGGCTTTATAGGTGCCTTTCATGGAAGAACGTATGGTTCTTTAAGCTTAACAGCTTCCAAACCTGTTCAGAGAGAAAAATTCGGGCCTTTATTACCAAGTACAATCCATGTTCCCTACCCTTACTGTTATAGATGCCCATTCGGTAAGGAATATCCTGAATGTGACTATTATTGTATTAGATTTATAGAAGAATGGATATTTGAGAAGATGGTAGCACCTGAAGAGGTAGCAGCAATAATTTTTGAACCTGTATTAGGCGAAGGAGGTTTTGTTTGGCCGCCTAAAGAATTCTTTAAACTATTGAAAAAAATTACCGAAAAATATGGAATTCTACTTATAGATGATGAGGTACAATCAGGCATTGGAAGAACAGGGAAATGGTTCGCAATTGAACATTTTGATGTAGAGCCGGATATAATAACTATAGCTAAGGCTATTGCAAGCGGCATGCCTTTAGGCGTTACTGTAGCGAAAGCCAAAATAATGGATTGGAGTAAGGGAGCACATGCGACAACTTTTGGAGGCAACCCTGTTGCATGCGCTGCTGCGATCGAGACAATTAATGTCATTGAGGAAGAAAACCTTCTAGATAGGGCGGCCAAACTTGGTGAATACATAAAGAAAGTACTCAATGAAATGAAAGAAAAATACGAAATAATAGGAGATGTAAGGGGTGAAGGTTTAATGATTGGAGTTGAGTTGGTAAAAGACAGAAAGAGCAAGGAATACGCTACTAAAGAAGCCAATGAATTAATGATAAATTGTTGGAAGAAAGGATTGTTAATAATAACAGCAGGTAAATCAGTATTAAGAATAGCACCACCGCTTACAATAGAAAAAGAATATATAAACACAGGTTTACAAATACTAGAAGAAGAAACAAGAAAAATAAATTCAAAGATGAAGTGAAAAAGACCCCTCAATTTCCAGTGGATAAAGACATAAAATTATTTTAAAATATTAACAATTTTCCTTTTCGAAAAAGGTATTTTCCAGTTGAAACAAAGGGGTCTATTGTTATTCTTAAAAATTTAATATATTTCTCGGTAATATAATAAAATACGGTAATAGCGGGGTGGGAAAGCCAGGTTATTCCGCTGGGCTCATAACCCAGAGGTCGGTGGTTCAAATCCACCCCCCGCTACTAGCTTAATTAAAATTAATGAATATTAAAAATATCCTTAAGGGAATCATACCTGCAAATCTTCACCAGTTTATACCAGCGAGTTATGATTTAATAGGTTCTAAGAACGGCCAGGTAGCTATTATTAGTGTTCCGGATGAAATAGAAGATTACAAGTATAAAATAGCTGAAGCTATCATTCAAGTTCATAAGAATGTGAAAGCAGTTTTAAGGAAAATGGGGCCAAGAAAAGGGGAATTCAGACTTTATGATTTCGAGATTTTACTAGGTAGGGAAACTGAGGTCATTCATCGTGAATATGGATACTATATTAAACTAGATCCTACTAAGGTTTATTTTTCGCCTCGCGACTCAAATGATAGAATAGATATAGCCAAAAAGATCAAACCTTTTGAGAGAATTCTGTATTTATTTGCCGGAGTGGGACCATATGCGTTGGCAATAGCTAAGAATCAACCTTACGTAGACATAATAATAGCTGTGGAAAAGAATCCAAACGCTTTTTCTTACATGCTCTTTAACAAAAAGATAAATAAAATTGAGAATAAAATTCTTTGCGTTAATGATGATGTTGTAAACGTGTGCCCCTTCTTTGAGGATTATGCTGATCGTGTGCTAATGACCTTACCTTTGGAGGCCACACAATTTTTAGAACTTGCAGTCCAATGTATTAAGAATAATGGAGGACTTTTACATTATTATAAAGTTTTAACCTCTCAAGATATAGAAAAAATACCTGCGATTGTAAAGACCGATATGGCCGGCCTTACGAATAAGGAAATCGAATGTAAATTAATTTCTTATAAAAAGGCGGGAGATTATTCGCCAGGCCAATATAAGTACAGGATTGACGTTTATATTAAAAAAAGAACTACTTAAAATCTTATTTAATATTAATGTTATTTCGGTTTAGTGAAGCTTGAGAATTTATCAATTCAGACCTAAAAATGCAATATTATTAACCAAATCTGTATGCGAGAGAATACTTAATCAAATTGAAAAGGGGGTTTTTACTATAGAAGAAACCTTGGATTTAGGAATTTCGAAGCAAGTGCTTAATGTTAAAGACGGGTTCATTTATGGCGATAACGTCAAACTACCTATTGAGATTATAGAAAGAATCTCGTTAACAAAAAATTACAATACTGTTTATGCTGTAAAGGATGAGGAGTATTTCCCGTTACAAATATTTATACAAGGAAGTTTTTATAAACTAAAACATTTAGAAGGCAAAGCTCCTACGTTAGAGATAAATGGGATACACATGCACAGGATAAAGGATATCGATCCTTGGTATGACTCTTTCTTGAAAGTGAAGGTACTTTCAATTAGTAACAGCGATAGGGTACTAGACCTATGTACAGGATTAGGTTACACAGCAATTCATGCATTTAATCGTAGGCCTGCTAAGATTATTACAATAGAAAAAGATATCAATGTTCTTAAATTAGCTGAATTTAATAGCTGGTCCAAAGATTTAGAAAATATCACCATAGTATTGGAGGATTTAAGAGAAACATTAGAAATGATTTGGAAAAATTATTTCAACAAAATAATATACGATCCGCCTTCCTTTAGAATAGCTGAAGAGCTTTATTCAGAAAGCTTATATAAAAGACTATATTCTGTTTTGAGGCAAGACGGGATAGTTTTCCATTATATAGGCTATGTAGGTGAGGTAACCAACAAGAAAATAATATCTAGGATTAAACATAGATGTAAAAATGCAGGATTTAGAATAATTAAAGAATTTAATTATGGTTTATTACTTAGCAAGAGGTAGCATAATTAAGCGCGAAATTGTAATATTTTTCATTAAATTTTACTATCTTCGGTTGCTGGTTTTTTTCAATATAACTCGTTAAATGTCTTCTACTTCTGGGGTCAGGTAAAATTATCAAACCTTCCCTAAGATGTCTCTCCTTTTGTTTTATTAAAAATGAGTATTTAAAACTGGATCTGTTTTCACATGATTTGCACCTTATCCCTTTACCGTCCCCTTCTGATTCCATTTTATTTCCACAAAATGGGCAATAAGGCACTATTTTGATTAAGACCGGAGATAATTTGACCAACTCAATCTGTTCAATATTTATTACACCATGCTTGTTTATGCCGCCTCCCACACGTATTATATCTCCTTTCTTAAGAGTTTTTGCTATCTTGCTTAAATAACCACTTTGACTATACGCCACAGCTTCCATTATTTTTCCATCCCCTAAAGATAATTTTAAGATTGTATGGCCGCCCTTAATCACCATAGGATCCTCAATAAGTCTAACAATTTTATTAAATACAGCATATGGTTCAATTATTTGTAGTTTTCTTGCAATTTTTAAATGCGCATCTGTACCTTGATTAGATTTAAAAATTATCCACTTAGTAACTTGACTTTCTATACTTTTTAATGTATAGAATGCTTTTACTAAGATATCAGGATCATAACCTCTAATTCCAACGAATACCGGATCGTTTCCATGAGGCGTAATAAGGATTCGTTTCTTTTTATAATCCAAATTACCGAAAGTATATTCATAAAAAGTCTTGTCCAACTCTTCTACTTGTGTATAACTTACATCTCTTATCCTCTTTGTGTTTTCTAAATTTCTATATGCTAATAATTCATACGTAAAACTTTTTGATAAGTCAGCACCAATGGAAGCTAATGCACCTATAAGGCCCCTTTCTCCCTCTAATAATGAATAATATATGACATTATGTTTTTTAGCAAGTTTTAAAGCAGAATCAATGTTAACTTCTTTAATAAGTGCTAATTGATAGAACATTTTTAATTCATTAGGAATAAATTTCCCTGAATAAAACGCTATTACTGGCTGAGGCTTGTTTTTTTCTTTATCTAATTTAAACTCAAATCTTTTAAGGAATTTAATGCATGTTCCAATAATTTCTTCATCTCCTTCACAAGTAAACGAGACTGCCCCATTTCCTCTTGTTTTATATGGGATATTAGGATTCAATCTTACCAAATATGGGAAATCGACAATTTTATATCCTGACTTGACTAACTCTTCAATTATACAAGTAGCTATGTAAGTTGTACATCCGAAATTATAACTATCAGTATCATCGAGACCAATTCTTAGCAACACTTTTGGATATGGTTATCTTATTAAAAATTTTTTAATGATAAAGTTAATAAAGTTAATTGTGGCAAGAGAGCATAGAGTGGCCCTCGGGTTAAACCTGAGGAAAGTCCTCCGTCCAGGAGTATTCACGATGCTATAAGGCATAGGCCGAAAGGCCTGGTAAAATAACAGAAACGTAACAAGGCTTCACCAAATGTCAATGATATAATATTTCTTTCGGCGACGAGGGAAATATTTTGAGTATGGTGAAGCCTTGGTGAAACGGATTACCCGTGAGGACAAAGGCTAATGAGGCTATGAGCACTCCTGAGCCTCTAATGCCGACTAGATGAATGCCACTGAAACAAAAGGAGGCTTACTAATGCTCTCTTGCCACAATTACGTATAATTATATGGGCCAGATGGGATTTGAACCCATGACCTTCCGGTTATCAGCCGGACGCTATAACCAGGCTAAGCCACTGGCCCATATAATTATAAAATTAAACGTTATTTAAAGGCTTTACTCTATTCATCCTAAAAGTTTTTATATAAGATAAATAAAATAATTAGTGGTTAATAGCTATAGGGGCGGTGTTGGTAGGACTTAGCTGTTGCTAAGGATGAAATATCAACCTCCTCCTATAGCAACAACCATGAGGACCTAATGTAAACACATTAGGTCTAAGGAGTTGTCCAGGCTAATTATGTGGTGCGAACCCGGTTGATCCTGCCGGACCTGACTGCTATCGGGGTGGGTAGCCATGCGAGTCTGCGTCACGGGCAACGTGACGCGGCGCACGGCTCAGTAAAACATGCTCAAACTGCCCTACAGACCGGGATAACCTCTGGAAACGGAGGATAATCCCGGATAGGTAAGAACTCTTGGAATAGGTTCTTACCGAAAGGGTGCGGTGCTGATGCCGCATCGCACCGCTGTAGGATGTGAGCATGGCCTATCAGGTTGATGGTGAGGTAACGGCTCACCATGCCTAAGACGGGTACGGGCCGTGATAGCGGGAGCCCGGAGATGGGTTCTGAGACAAGAACCCAGGCCCTACGGGGCGCAGCAGGCGCGAAACTTCTGCAATGCGCGAAAGCGCGACAGAGTCACCCCGAGTGCCATCCGCTGAGGATGGCTTTTGCCCTGTGTAAAAAGCAGGGCGAATAAGCGGGGGGCAAGTTCTGGTGTCAGCCGCCGCGGTAATACCAGCCCCGCGAGTGGTCAGGACGATTATTAAGCCTAAAGCGTCCGTAGCCGGCCTTGTAAGTTCTCCCTTAAATGGTATGGCTCAACCATACCGTTGGGGAGAATACTGCAAGGCTAGGGGGCGGGAGAGGCGGGTGGTAGTTGAGGGGTAGTGGCAAAATACGATAATCCCTCAAGGACCACCAGTGGCGGAGGCGACCCGCTAGAACGCGCCCGACGGTGAGGGACGAAAGCTGGGGGAGCAAAAGGGATTAGAGACCCCTGTAGTCCCAGCTGTAAACTATGCGGGCTAAATGTTGGGTGAGGTTAGTCCTCACCCAGTGTTGCAGGGAAGCCGTTAAGCCCGCCGCTTGGGGAGTACGGCCGCAAGGCTGAAACTTAAAGGAATTGGCGGGGGAGCACCACAAGGGGTGGAGGCTGCGGTTCAATTGGAGTCAACGCCGGAAACCTTACCAGAGGCGACAGCAGGATGAAGGTCAGGCTAAAGACCTTACTAGACGAGCTGAGAGGAGGTGCATGGCCGTCGCCGGCTCGTGCCGTGAGGTGTCCGGTTAAGTCCGGAAACGAGCGAGACCCCCGCGCCTATTTGCGACGGTAACTATATTAGTTACCGGCACAATAGGCGGACTGCCGGCGTAAGCCGGAGGAAGGTGGGGGCTACGGCAGGTCAGTATGCCCCGAAACCTCTGGGCTACACGCGGCCTGCAATGGGTGGGACAATGGGTTACCGAACCCGAAAGGGGGAGGCAATCCCAGAAACCCACCCTCAGTCGGAATCGTGGGTTGCAACTCACCCACGTGAATCGCGGAATCCCTAGTAATCGCGCGTCACTATCGCGCGGTGAATACGTCCCTGTTCCTTGCACACACCGCCCGCCGCTCCACCCAAGCCGAACCTGAATGAGGGGCAGGCAAGTCCTGTCACAAATTCAGGTTCGGCAAGGGGGGAGAAGGCGTAACAAGGTTGCCGTAGGGGAACCTGCGGCAGGATCACCTCTACATCGCCACATAATTAGCCTGGACAACTTTTATGCTCATTTATCTCATTGTATGAGACTTGGGAAATAATTTCTCAAGTTGATGTTGAGCTAATTTATGGCAATGAGACCATGTATGACAAAGGAGCGAGGTATAAATGCGTACTTACAGCGAAGCTCCTTGGTGGATGGCTTGGCTAAGGAGCCGAAGAAGGGCGCGGCAAGCAGCGATATGCCACGGGTAGGCGCAAGCAGCCGTTGATCCGTGGATCCCTGAATGAGTATCTCGGCCTTACCTTTTAAGGGTAAGGTCGCCCTCTAAAGGGCGGGAATCCCCCGAACGGAAACATCTTAGTAGGGGGAAGAGGAGAAACCAATTGGGATGCCCTTAGTAGCGGCGAGCGAAAGGGGCAGAGTTCAAATCGAACCCTTACCAGATAATGGTAGGGGGATGTAAGGTTGTGGATTCATTCGATAGCCCTAGTCTAGTTAGCCGAAGTGGGCTGGAATGCCCTCCCATAGAGGGTGACAGGCCCGTAGGCAATAACTAGACGGGCTAAATGAGAATGAACTCCAGAGTACCACACCTTGGTTTTGGTGTGGGAAGCTGGGGGGCATCAACCTCCAAAACTAAATACTCCCTTAGACCGATAGCGCACCAGTACCGTGAGGGAAAGCTGAAAAGAACCCCGGGAGGGGTGTGAAAAGAGCCTGAAACCAAGGAGCTACAGGCGATATGGTCCGAAAGGAATGATTTTGCTTATACCCTTATGTGAGAGCATAGGGGTGTAAGCAAAAGACCGGGATCATATCTTACGTCTAGAAACACGGGCCAGGGAGTTCAGGGTTGTGGCAAGCCTAAGGGGTCTAACCCCGGAGGCGAAGGGAAACCGAGTCCTCGCAGTAGATGCCTCTATATATTACTAGTGTCCTAAATTGGAGGAAACGATGAAGATTTAGGATGCTAGTAATATACAAGCATCTACGAGGAGGAGGGTTTTAATAGAGCCTAAGTCACAACCCTGAGACCCGAAACCGAGCGATCTAGGCCTGGGCAAGGCGAAGCTGGGCGAAAGCCCAGTGGAGGCCTGAATAGGGGTGCTGACGTGCAAATCGCTCCCCTGACCTGGGCCTAGGGGCAATAGACCAATCAAGCTCGGTGATAGCTGGTTCCCCCCGAAGCTGGTCCCAGCCAGGCCCTCCTGGAGATCCATTAAGGTGTAGAGCTACCGATCGTTGGTCAAGGGCCGAAAGGTCCTGACCGACGGTCGAACTCCGAAGCCTTAATGATCGAAGAAGGGAGGAGACGGGTTTCGCGGGATAAGCCTGCGAGCCGAAAGGGGGACAACCCAACCTAGAGTTAAGGTCCCTAAATGCCGGCTAAGTGTCAAGCACAAAGGGCGTCATCGTCCTGAGACAGCCGGGAGGTAGGCTTAGAAGCAGTTAACCTCTAAGGAGTGCGTAACAGCTCACCGGCCGAGGACGGTGGCTCCGAAAATTGACGGGACTTAAGCCGGCTACCGAGACTCTAGGACGTACCTTGAAGTAAGGTACGATTCGGTAGGGGGGCATCATGATCGGGCAGAAGCCGGGCTGTGAAGTCCGGTGGACCGATCATGAAAGCGAATCCTGGTAGTAGTAACAGCGAAGCTGGGTGAGAATCCCAGCCGCCGGAAGGGCCAGGGTTCCTCGGCAATGCGTCATCAGCCGAGGGTTAGCCGCTCCTAAGGGTGGCCTTAACTGGTTCACCCGAAAGGGAAAACGGTTAATATTCCGTTGCTAAGGGCTTACGTTTCGTGGCAACACTAAGCCATGTTCCAGACGGGTAGGGATAGGCCATGTAGGGCTGTCGCCCTACTTAACTTGCGAACCGCAAGGAGTGTCGTAATGACGAGAATTGCGGGAAGCAAGGAATAGCCCTCCTTGTGAGGGTATGGCTGATTCCCTGCCCCCGTGAAAATGGAACATGGAAGGATAGCCCTTAAGCGTACCTAGATCCGACACAGGTGCCCCTGGCTTAGAAGGCCAAGGCGTCTCCGGGTACTCCAGGCCAAGGAACTAGGCAAATTGGCCCCGTACCTTCGGTAGAAGGGGTGCCTGGAATCCTTAGCTTTTGCTAGGGATTCTAGGTCGCAGTGACAAGGAGGTCCCGACTGTTTAATAAAAACATAGGTCCCCGCGAGCCCGAAAGGGTGAGTACGGGGGCTGAATCCTGGCCACTGGCGGTACGCGAACCCCGGGTTCAACCGGGCTAAGCGCCGCTGAAGGCCGGGAGTAACTCTGACTCTCTTAAGGTAGCCAAATGCCTTGTCGGGTAAGTTCCGACGTGCATGAATGGATCAACGAGGGCCTCACTGTCTCGGCCTGGAGCCGGGTGAACCTGCAACCTAGTGCACAGTCTAGGGACCCCCGATGGGGCGAGAAGACCCCGTGGAGCTTTACTGCAGCCTCAAGCTGTGATATCTTTCCTGCTGCGTAGAGTAGACGGGAGCCCATGAAGTATGTTCTCTGGGACATATGGAGGCGAAAGTGAAACACCGTCCAGCGGGAAGGATATCACTAACCTGGTTTCAGGGACAACTTGAGGTGGGCAGTTCGGCTGGGGCGGCACGCCCCCGACAAAGAATCGGGGACGTCCAAAGGTCAGCTCAGGCAGGTCAGAAACCTGCCGTGGAGGACAAGGCCAAATGCTGGCCTGATTGGTTTCCTAACTGCACGGAAACCAAGGGCGAAAGCCTGGCCTAGCGAACGCTTATGTCCCCTTTGATGGGGGCTAGGCATGACGGAAAAGCTACCCCGGGAGTAACCGGCTCGTCGCGGGCGAGAGCTCACATCGACCCCGCGGTTTGGTACCCAGACGTCGTCTCTTCCCATCCTGGGGACGCAGCTGTCCCCAAGGGTAGGGCTGCCCGCCCGTTAAAGGGAACCGTGAGATGGGTTTAGACCGTCGTGAGACAGGTCGGTCTCTACCTATCGGGGGCGTAGGCTATTTGAGGCGAAGGTGTTCCCAGTACGAGAGGAACGGAACACCGCCGCCTCTGGTGAACCAGCTGTCCGATAGGGCAAGCTGGGTAGCCACGCGGTAAGGGCTAAAGGCTGAAAGCATCTAAGCCTGAAGCCCTCGCCGAGACTAAATAGCCACTCCCTTTGGTCTAAAAAGCCAAAGGGATAAGGACTCCAGCAAAACACTGGGTTGATAGGGCGGAGGTGTAAGCACCAAGGCCGAAAGGCCGAGGTGTTTAGCCTACCGCTACTAATCGTCCGAAGTAAGTACGCATTTATACCCTCCAATTTTGTCATACATGGTCGATTAACTCTGATATTGAAAATTTTTATTAGTTGGTAAAATCAATTCCTATTAGCTCATCTTCTTTTATAAGCAATGGGCCAGCATCGGGCAATCTAATCCAGTAATAACCAGCAGGAACGGCATTGTACTGTTTAACTGGAGGAATATTTTCATTAAAAGCCAGTTTAATGTAAATCCATGGCATGTTGCATCCCAAATGAACGTAAAAATCATTGGTCGTAAAAAATCTCCCGGCATTTATCTCTGTTATACAGGGAACTCCATCTTTATTTTTCTTTATGTCTACACAAAATATTCCATGTGGTTTTTTATCTACTGCTCTAATGGCTTTTACTGCAACTTCATTAATTTTATCATCATGAACGGTTAGTGCTACAGAAGGGGTTGAAGTTTGCCCACTAGGCGTTACATTACCAAATAAGTATTCTATCCTTTTTCTCACTTGTGAAGTAATAAGCGTGCCATCTTTCCAAACACTTTGAAAAGCATATTCTTCACCAGGCAAGTATTCACAAATCGTAAAATCTTTCTCAGTTAGGTTTTCTTTTATTTTCCAATATTCAATCCAAAATTTTATATGTTGCGGAGAATAGGCAGGAAGGGAGGCTTTTGAACCCGCACCTTTTAAAGCTCTAATCCATACTCTATTATTCTCATCTTTTAATTCAATATAAGCTTTCACGACATCTACTTCATCTAATTTATACGTTTTAGGAACAGGCACGTTATTTTTTTCAAGGATCTTATTGGTTAGATACTTGTTCTGGCAAATTTCTATTGTTTCGTGAGCTGGCAGCATGTAGTTAGCTAAAATTTTATCTCTATTTTTAGATAGAGTAAAAACTTCGATATCCGGTTGTGCATGAACAAACTGTATGTTTTCAATTGAGATTATTTTGTTCACTTTTTCGATGTATCTTTCATGTGTTGCTGGAGGCAACAGATACCTTTTATCTAACGCGGGTAACTGTAGATGAAATTTGTTAGTGTCTGTACCTACAATATAAAAATCTTCTTGAGAGGCCCTAAGAGATTTAATAAAATTAATACCTGCAGACCCACCGGCACCTAGTACTAGAACTCTTTTCATATGTTCTTGATAACTATGTTTTTTAATTTAAATTATTAAGACGATTTGACTTTTTACACTACTGTTACAGATTTAGCTAGATTTCTCGGTTTATCGGGATCTAGGCGTCTATATATTGCAGAATAATAAGCGAGCAGTTGAAGTGGAAGAATATATGTTATTGGCGTGAAAAGTAAATTTATTGAAGGCATCAATATAACATGTTTAGTTATATCATATAATTCATAATCAAATTCGTCACCTATCGCAATTATTTCCATCTTAGATCGGAATTGTTCCAAAAGATCAAGCATAAATTTTCTATTTTTGTCATTAGCTACTATTGCTATAAGTGCTGTATCATTTGTTACTTTTTTATCACTTATTTCTATACATTTATGAGTAGCTGTAATTGTAGTAGAGGGTATATATGATATTTCTAATAACTTTAACTTGCCCTCTAATGCAGTGGCAAAATTTAAACCTTTACCTAAGAACACTACATGATTTTTATGTGATACTAATTTAGCTATATTTTTTACTTCTGTATTTTTGTTGGTTAGAATTGAACTTAATATGGGCGGTATATTTTGCATTTCCTGTTGTAACTTATCAATTTCATATTGCGAAAGCTTACCTCTTTTAATACCCAATTTGTATGCCAACATCAAATGAACCAAAAGTTGGCTTGTATAAGTTTTAGTCGCAGCAACGCCTATTTCTGGACCGGACTGTTGAAGGACATAAGCTCTAGCCATTCTAGTTAAAGTTGAATATGCTACGTTCGTTATTGCAAGAATCGTTGACCCCTTAGCTTTTGCAAACTCAGCTGCTTGGAGAACGTCCATAGTTTCTCCCGATTGTGAAACGCATAAAATTGAAGAATTAATATCTACAGAATTACCAAATTGATCAATAAATTCAGATGCAACAGATGGATAAGAAGCGATATTCGCCAAATTTGAATAATAGTATGAGCCCGCTACACAAGAATTATAAGACGTGCCAGATGCAACGAGGAATATCTTACTAGCTTTGTTCATATATTCACAAACAAGTTCCAAATAGGGCTTTTGTATATTTAGCGTCCAGGAAATTGATATAGGTTGTTCCATTATTTCTTTTAACATGAAATGTTCGTAGCCCCCTTTGCTTGCTATTTCAAAATTCCAATCATAGGTTTTTGTTTTTCTTTTAACATATGAATCATTTTTAATATCGTATATCAAAAAATCTTTTTGCGTAATCATAGCTATTTCGTTATCATTCAAAGCCAAAATCTCTTTTGTACGATCTATAAATGCTACAGCATCTGAAGCTATAAAATTTTCATTTTTACCCACTCCTATAAGTAGCGGACTGTTTTTTTTAGCTACGAAAATTTTATCATCACTGAACGAGGAAATCACAGCTATTGCGAAACTTCCATGAATTCTTTTTATAGCTAAAATAAAAGCCTTCGTAATATCATTTATCAGTTTATAATTTTCTTCTATTAAGTGCGCTACAATTTCAGTATCTGTTTTAGAAAGAAAGACATGGCCTTTTTGTTCTAATTCTTTTTTTATTTCTAAGTAATTATCAATTATACCATTATGTACTACTGCGATTTTTCCTTCGCAATCCGTTAATGGATGCGCATTGACTTGTGAAGGAGCCCCATGTGTAGCCCAACGTGTATGGGCGATTCCTATGTTTCCAGGCAGATCATCAAAATTGAGTCTCGTATGAATTTCATCAATCTTGCCCTTATCTTTCTTTATAAATATCTTTTTTTGAAAAACCGTAGCTATCCCTGCTGAATCATAACCCCCATATTCTAATCTTTTTAATCCTATTCTTAATATGGGGGCTATGTTATCTTTTTCTATTATTCCCCCAAATATTCTACACATTTTGTTTTTGTAAGAGGTTTACATATTATTATTATTTAACTTTTTAATAAGGATGCAGGGGGTGGGATTTGAACCCACGAAGGCCTTCGCCATAGGGTTTCTTATTCTAAGATCCTAAGCCCTACCCCTTTGACCAGGCTAGGGAACCCCTGCATCTAAAAATTTATAATAAGTAGTAATTATATTTATTTAAAGCTCATCAGCGGTAAATTTTTTGCCTATAAATGAATAAATTCCTAGTTTTAACGTTTTAAGAGGCAAGAGTGCGCACTTTATACGCGAAGGTCCTAATTTAGGGTTTCCTAATTCGCTTAAAATTATTTCTTTTGTCATTTCTTTTATTTCTTCAATAGATTTCCCCTTTACTATTTCAGATAATATTGATGCAGAGGCCTGACTTATTGCGCATCCTTTGCCTTCGAACTTTATATCCAATATCTTTTCTTTTTTTTCATCTAACTTAATAGTGTATTCTACTTCATCTCCACACAAAGGATTGCTATCTCTTACTCTAATATCGGCATCCTCAATATGACCCTTATTACGAGGGTATCTATAATGATCCAATATTATCTCATAATAAATGTCACTCATCGCTAAAATAAACAAGCATGTTCTTAATAAACATTATTTAAAGATATTTAATCTAATTCTATATAAATTGTTGAATTTTCCAGCTTTATGTTATAAACCTTTAATGGTTTTTCTGCAGGAGGATTTACAACTTCACCCGTGAATATATTAAATTGGGATAAATGCAAAGGACAAATAATAACATCCTCTAGCAAAAAGCCATCCTTTAAATCTGCTTCTTCATGTGTACAATAACCATCCAGGGCATGTACTCTTCTATCTTTAATGAATGCTATTATATGTCTATTTTCAATATCAAATGCGTGGATTTCATTATCTTCTAATTCTTTGATATCGCATAATTTTATCCATCTTTTTGTCATTTTCTATACTTGTAATGCGTTTCAAATAATTTCTCAGGAGTTATCACCGTTGTCTCTCTAAATTCTTTCGTTAGTATAAATTTATCTTCCAATCTAATTCCAATGTTATCTAATTTTTTCTCAATGAACTCTAACATCTTTTCTTTAACCTCTTCTATAGGCATCTGATCAATAATTTGTTGAAAGAAACTTACGGTTAGTAACTTTTTAGCTTCACTTTCGCTTAGTCCTCTACTCATAATATAAAATATTTGTTCTTCATCAATTTGAGCTACTGATGCAGAATGCGTGGCTCGTACCTCGTTATTTGCTATTTCTAACCCAGGTATGGAATCAGCTCTGGCCCCTTTGTTTAAGATCATTGCATGCTCTGCAAGATATGCTTCAGAATTTTTAGCATTTTCGTATATTTTTATCATTCCTTTAAATAACGCTCTTGCCTCTTCCTTTAATACACCGCGTGTAAGCGATACACTTTTGGTATATGTTGCAATATGGGAAAGGTAAGAAGTTAAATCAAATCTTTGTTTTTTGCCACCTACAACTATTTCAATATTATTAGATGTGGAACCCTGTAAATACATACGACTATCGGTTTTTATCCTATTTACTAAACCTCCAAATAAGCCAGAATACCAAGCTATATTTGCATCCTTTTCACAAATAGCTCTTCTGAATGTTATATTATTTATAGCTTCTTCAAAACCGTTAATATATACGTATTCAAGTTTTGCACCCTCCTTCAAATACACATTAATGTTTTTGCTAGATAATGATTGCTTGTTTTCTATACCGATTGAGTAATCTTCTTCGATTATAACAACGTTTGTATCGTTGTTAAGCACTATATAGTATTGTAAGAAAGATAGTAATTCCTCCTCACTAATTAAATTTATTATTCGTAATGGCACTTTTAATTGTAATCCAGGTGGAATACTTATGAATACCCCTGAATCAGCTAACGCATTATTAAGAGCAGCAAACTTATCTTCTTCCTCATTTATAACTTTATATTTTAAAACATTTTTTAGCAAATCTTCTTTACCAAAAATCATGCTTAAATCATAAATCTGTAAAGATTCTTTCTTTAAAAGTTCAGGTAGATTTATTTTTTGCAATTTTCCATTAAAGAATAAAACATATGGTACATAATCTAGTTTTTGCAATAAATTTTCTACTTCGCGTGGCAATGCGGCATCGTTTTTAAAGTTTATTTTCGCATCTTTTAAATTCATGCCTGTTATATCAAAATGTTTAACATAGAGCGGCGTTATTTCGATAGGTAGAGAGTTATAAATTTTAAATGCCTTTAATCTTTCCTCGACGTGCCATGAAGGTTCATTTAAGAAATAAGAAATTTCTTTTATTTGCTTCTCTGAAACATTTATAATTTCACTCATATTAGGACAAAAAATTTTAATTTAACCTACAGCTCCTGTCATTTCAAGACGTAATAATCTATTCATTTCTACCGCATATTCCATAGGTAATTCTTTAATAAAAGGTTCGAAAAAGCCTAAGACTATCATGTTTAAGGCCTCGTTCTCAGGTATTCCTCTTGACATTAAATAAAATAATTGGTCCTCACTTATTTTCCCAACAGTAGCCTCATGAGTAACTGTTGCATCGTCTTCTAATATTTCAACGTATGGATATGTATCGGTTTTTGATTTTTCATCTATCAATAAAGCATCGCATCTTACTGTGGCTTTTACACCTTTAGCGCCTTTTGCTACATGTAATAAACCCCTATATGTTGTCCTCCCTCCGTCTTTTGAGACAGATTTTGAAGTTATTCTTGAAGAGGTATAAGGTGCTAAGTGGAAGATTTTACCGCCAGTATCTTGGTGTTGTCCTTTACCCGCAAAAGCCACTGATAAAATCTCTCCTCTTGCATGCTTTCCTAGTAAATATATTGATGGGTACTTCATTGTTACCTTGCTTCCAATATTTGCATCTACCCACTCTACTGTGGCTTCTTCGTAAGCATGTGCTCTTTTAGTAACCAGATTATAAACGTCGATGGACCAATTTTGTATTGTAGTATATCTGACTTTTGCGCCTTTTTTAGCTATTATTTCAACCACTGCAGAGTGTAGTGAATCGGTCGCATATATTGGAGCCGTGCATCCCTCAATATAATGAACTTCGCTATATGGTTCAGCAATTATTAAAGTTCTTTCAAATTGTCCTATATTCTGTGCATTTATTCTGAAATAGGCCTGCAATGGCAAATCTACTTTTACTCCTTCAGGAACATATATAAAGGATCCTCCACTCCATACTGCAGTGTTAAGCGCAGCAAATTTATTATCGTTATATGGTACCACTGTTCCAAAGTACTTTTTAACAATCTCAGGGTATTCTCTGACTGCGGTATCTGTATCGACGAATATAACACCTTTGCTTTCCAATTCCTTCCTTATATTATGGTAGACCACCTCCGATTCATACTGAGCTCCTACACCGGCTAGAAATTTCCTTTCTGCTTCAGGTATTCCTAACAGCTCAAATGTTCTTTTAATATATTCAGGTACCTCTTCCCAGCTTCTTCCTTTTTTATCTGTAGGCCTTGCAAAATAGTGAAATTCATTGAAATCTATTTTAGATAGATCTGCACCCCAAGTTGGCAAAGGTCTTTCTATAAAGTGTTTATAAGCTTTAACTCTTATTTCCTCCATCCAGCTAGGTTCGTTTTTTATTCTTGAAATTTCTCTTACTATTTCTTCGCTTAACCCTTTAGGGAACTTTATACTATATATAACTTCATCTCTAAAGTTATATTTATTATAATCAAAGCTTAGATCGACTTTAGGTTTTGACATTTTCAATATATTTGTTTACTCCATAAGGCTTATAAATATAACTTATGTTATAAACTTAAATCTTTATCTTTTAGCCAGTTATAACCCTTTTCTTCAAGTTGATCGGCAAGTTCTGGGCCACCTGAATCAACTATTTGCCCGTCTACTAGAACATGTACATGGTCGGGTTTTATAAATTTAAGTATTCTATTATAATGCGTTATTAAAATTAGGCCCATTTTCTTGTCGGCTACCTTTAATATTCCGTTAGAGACAATTTTTATTCCATCAATATCTAAACCAGAATCAGTTTCATCCAGTATAGCAAATTTCGGTTTAATCATAGCCATCTGAACTATTTCAGTCCTTTTCTTTTCTCCTCCTGAAAAACCTTCGTTAACGTACCTGTTTATAAAGCTTTCCTGCAACCCTAATAATTTAAGGTTCTCGATCAGTTCCTGCCTAATTTTCAAAACTGGGAGAGTCTCCTTAACTTTTAACTGACTTTCACTTGTATTTGGGTTTCTTAAGGCTGTTAGAGCAGCTTTAACTAATGTGAATAGAGTAACACCTGGGAGACTTACTGGATACTGTAATGAAAGAAATAATCCTTTTTGCGCTCTTTTATCTGGAGTTAGATTTAATATACTTTCTCCATTTATTCTTATATCTCCTTTGGTTATCTTATATTTCGGATGCCCCATAATTGCTAGTGCTAATGAACTTTTCCCTGAACCGTTAGGCCCCATTATCGCATGTATCTCCCCAGTTTTAACTTCTAAGTTAATATTACTCAATATTTCCTTTCCTTCAACTTCAACATGCAGATTTTCTATTGTTAATACATCTGTCATTTTGGCTTCATATTATTTTCATCCACTGCTTATATAAATATAACATTGTTATAAAATGGCTATTAATCACGAAACCTGACTATAATCATCAATAGATAAGAAACCTTATAAATCACCTTTTAATTGCTTCAACGAATAATTGTATAAGCCTAGTAATTATTTCTTATCTAAAAATGATTGCAAAATATGATTTCGAAGTCATATAATAAATTTAGATTTACAACACATATTTAAAGTCAGTATATATCTTTTCTTTTTCATATTTAGTAAGTTTAGCCCCGGGCGGGATTTGAACCCGCGATCTGCTGCTTACGAGGCAGCCGCTATAACCAACTAAGCCACCGGGGCTCTTCATTAAAATATTTCTTTAAGATAATTTAATAATATGAAGGTTAGTGATTTAGGTGAGCGTAAGCTGATTGAAACTATTCATAATTATATCTCAACATATTGGGAAAAGCCAATCTATGACGATTCTGTTTTTTTCAAGAGTTTATCCACAGATTTTTTAGTTTTACACACAAATGTTTTCAATGAATCTACAGATCTGCCACCGTTGATGGATTTTTATTCATTTGGATGGAAATCGACTATAGCTAATTTATCCGATGTAGCTGTAAAAGGAGCTAAACCCTTAGGGATATTGTTTTCAATAACTTTACCGGATCAGTTCGATGTCGAAGATTTTAAAAATTTAATAAAAGGGATATGTGACGCTTCTAAAGCGAATTCCATAAAATACTTAGGTGGAGATTTATCCTCGGGCAAAGAACTATCGTTGGCAGGCTTTTGCTTTGGTTTCTCTAAAAACATTATACCGAGAAATAAAGCTAAAGAAGGTGATTTATTAGGAGTTACAGGACGTTTTGGAATCACATCAATAGCCTATAAAATTATTTTTAATAATTTAGAAGTTAGTAAAGAAATAAAAGATTTTTTCTTGAATAAATTATTTAAACCAAAGGGTAGAGTAAAAGAAGCTTTAGCCATCGCTCCTTTGATTAATTCAAGTATGGATATTAGCGATGGGTTAGCTCTATCTCTGCATCAATTTTGTAAATTAAACGGATTAGGAGCCGAAATAAGTTACATTCCTATCGAATCGCATGTATTACAAATTTGCAAAAGCCACAAGCTAGACGAACTTAATTTAGCTTTATATGAAGGCGGTGAAGAATATGAAATCCTTTTTTCATTCAGTAAAGATCGTATAGACGAGATAAAATCCATACTTAACTATTATGGTTGTGATTTCTCTATAATTGGTAAGTTAACACGTGATAAAAAAATAATTTACAATAATGGAAAAGAAGCTTTTGAAATTGAAGAAAAAGGTTGGGAACATTTTAAATACTGGAAAAAATAATTTTGTCTTATGAAATGTAAATATTGTGGAAGTGAAATAAGGGTTTTTGTTAAAGATCCGGTCTTACATTTTAACGAATATCCTTTTTGTACAAAATGCAATTCAATAGTTGAAGTTGAATTGGATGATTCTGTGGAAGATAAAGGTTAATCGTTTTTCTTAGGCATTATAATATACTTGATAGCTTTTGTTATCGCTTCCATCATCCTAGCTCTAAAACTCTCTATCGGTTCTACATAACCATACGAGGCCACGATTATTTGTCTAATCAAGTTTATTTCTTTTTCATTTTTTGCTTCTATTATAAGTTTTATTGGTTTTTCACGTCTAAACTTAAATCCTGCTTCTAGCAATCTCTTTTCAGCCTGTTCTATTGAATAGTCATTGCCGAATGTAGCTACGACTTTTACCATTATTTATCCATTCTAATTATTAGTGGATCTCCTCTATAAGTTATTTGATCTTTATGCGTAAAGTTATACTCGGCCCATTTCGCCGTCAAGACAGGAAAAAGTCTTAATACCTTATTTCGATTGAATTTATATAAATTTATATTATATTCTTTATTAAAGCTGAATAAATTATTTTTTATTTCGTCAAAATTATAAAATAAATAAGGCTTTTTATCTTCTAATATTAATTCAACCCATATCCTTTTGTTTATCTGTGGATTTCGTGTCCAAAATATAGCTGCTTTACGTATTATGATTTCATCTACTAATATTTCATTATTTAAAAATTGTCCTTTTTTTATTATCTTTACATTGGTATAAAGCGAGAATTTTCTATCGCCTAAATCATACGCTTTTTCTAAATTTTCTTGGTAAAAATCTTGTCTTATTTTTCCATCTATATCAAAATTAAGCCTTACTTTAGCTTGAAAATTTTCATCAATACTTATTAATATAAAACTTACATTAGTAAAATAGCTTCTCATTTCCCTTCAGTATCTAATAATGTCTTCATGTTCTTTTAATCCTATTTTGACTATTTCTCCATCTAATACATTAGGAGCTCTGATAAAAGCTTCTCCAGGTTTTAAAGTATATAGTACATTTTCAAGAGCAAATCTCATTGATGGGATAAATGCGTATTTTTTTATTATATCAATATCGTAGGAGCTTAAGATTTGATGGGAAATGACCGTTGCGCAGTTGGATAATATATCCTCTGGGATATTTGAAGGTCTTGGGGATATCAGAATTAGAGATAGTCCATACTTTCTTAACTCCATTGCCATTTTATCGATTATATTATTTTTATCGTTTTTACTTAACAAATTTTGCGCTTCATCAATAGCTAAAGTTAGCCTAATATTAGGTGTAAACTTCAGCATTTTCATTTTTAGATAAATTATGGTAGCCATGAGTAAACTAAACATGTTTTTAGGTTCTTCATTATCGAATATGGAGAGGTCCAAAATAGTAATACCACGAAGACTTTCGACAATTTCCTCGCCTTCGTTTGTTGTTTCTGAAAAAGCTTGTCTTAATCTTCCTATAGTAAAGATTCTAAATCTAGAAACTATTGATTCTGCTGATTCCAACCATAACTTTAATTCTTTTTCAGCTACGTTTTTAACTTCATGTATTAGACTCGCAAAGTTCGCTTTAATTCCTCTTCCATGAATTTTTAATAAAGAATCTGTTATTAGTCTGCTTTGTAATGGTGTGAGCGTCTCATTCCATGTTATTTTGCAATATTCATTTAATAGCCATAACTCGTTTTGTACTCTTTCTTCTAACTCAAATTTTTTCCAAATCTCAAAGGGAGATATAGAAAAGTTACTACCTGGCGTTAGCACTTCCGCAAATTTACTTAATTTTTTTACATATTCTCCAGTTCTATCAAGTATTAATATAGGTATTCCTAATCGTCTTAGCTCATACGCTATGACAGTTAATGTAGTAGATTTGCCAGAACCTGTTGTGCCGAAAATACACGCATGCCTATTTAAGTACTGAGGATCGAGAAAAAATATATCTCTATTTGTGTTGCTGGTCAATACATAACCCAATCTTATCACAAATATGTTTCTAAAAAATTAATTAAAAATTACCCCTAAAGAATTATCTAGATAAAGTAGCTGCGCCTGTTTTAGAACTATTTATAACTGAGCAAGCACAGCCAGTTTGAGATATTTCAACCTTAGCATTGCTTTGATTCTTGGCAAGATCACAACCGCAGTTGGGATGATGTTTTCCTCTCCTGAACACTCCTCTATATAGTCCGTCTTCAAGTTTTCTGCCAGTCATTTTTTCCCATTCTGACACAGGTATGCCATACTTTTGTTGTATTCTGTCTCTATAGAATTCTGGTATTACATTGAAGGAACAGAACGGTATAATTCTTAAATCTGGCGTTAAGTAATGAATATCGCATCTTTGCAACCTTTCTTCATCTTGATTATACTTATCTTGGAAGTGCATCATTCCTAAGAATAAACTTTTCATTTGCAATTGTCCTACTGACTCATAATCATGATAAATTATTATATTGCTTATCAACTTTGCTAGATTAAGTCCTTTTGGCTCTTTGTTTTCATCAATAAATGATTTTAACTTAAGTGCTAATTCTAATACTGCAGCCATCCTAGGTTTACCCATTCTTATTTCATCAACTTTCTCATCGAGGAATTCTATTAAACCTTTAATATCTACAAACTTTGTAATTTGTACAAGTTTATTGCTTTCTTCATCTATGAAAGCATAAGTTCCAGCACCGCATGCAAAATGAATAGATAATTCGTATTTCGGTTTCTTTGTTATAAATTGGATAAAATCTGTCAAAGCTGTACATGAAGGTACTGGGAACCATCCCTCCTTTTCTATCTCTCCGTCAGTTTGTTCTTCTATTCTCTGTATGCAGTCGGGGATTGTTATTCTGTACTTTTCTCTTTCTGATTTTGTTAACCTTCCAGTTAAAGAGACTGGTTGGAAATTGACGGCTCTTACTACGTCTATATTTCTTTGAGCAAACCTAATAATAGCTCCTAATTCATGGTCGTTTACACTCTTAATCACTGTTGGTACAAGCACTATTCCTAAATTTGCTTTTCTACAGGCCTCAATTACATAAGGAACTTCCCAATGGTTTTTAGGATTTGTTCTTGGCGTCACTCCGTCGAAACTTAGATATAAGTTGGAGACGCCTGCCTCTCTAAGCTTTTTAGCATATTCTGGACCTTTTAAGGCAATAGTTATTCCATTAGTATTAAGTTGTATATGGTCAATGCCTTCCTTCTTTATTGCACTTATTATTTCTATTAAATCTTCTCTAAGTGTAGGTTCTCCTCCTGTTATTTGGACCGAATTGCCTGGCACAGGTCTTTCGCTTCTTAGCATTCTTACCATTTCAACGATTTGTTCTATTGTAGGTTCATATACATAGGCGCCTTCTAGTCCCTTCTTTACATAGAAGAAGCAATACCAACAAGTTAAATCGCACCTATTAGTAACTATTAAATTAGCTAATCCTGTATGACTTAAATGATTGCTACATAATCCACAATTAAACGGACACATACATCTTTCTTGCGGAACATTTGGAGCTAACGTGCCCTTTCCGTCTTTCCAATATATGCTGAATTTCTGGTACATTTCATAAGATCCAAAATATAATTCTTCTATTTCTCCATGTACTGGACATGTTTTTGTCATGAAAACCTTTCCATCCCTTTCGAAAACTACAGCAGGTATTAATCTATTGCATTCAGGGCATATGCTTTGCGTATCTCTAATCTTATGAACATTTGTTCTATTATTCTGAGTGTCAATCTCTTTTTTAGTTTTAATTTGTATTAACTGAGCCATTACTTTCATTTTGTATTAGTAATTTAAAAATATTTTCCAACTTTTTACCCTAAGTTTTGTTGTAAAAACGCTTTTATATAACATATGTTATATGGAATTATATGAGTTATGCAGACCCTTATGTTTTAGTGTCTACAGATTACGTCCAAAGTAATCTCCTAAATCCAAATATAAGAATAGTAGAAGTAGATTATGATCCTTCAAATTATTATCAGGGTCATATTCCTAATGCAGTGTTAATAGATTGGAGAAAAGATATGAACGACCCCATTGTAAGAGATATAATTAAGAAGGAAGATTTTGAAAAGCTTATGAGCAGATTAGGAATTAGTAACAATACTGAAGTGATTTTATACGGCGATTTTAATAACTGGTTTGCAGCTTTTGCTTTCTGGGTATTTAAATATTATGGCCATAAATACGTAAGATTGTTAAATGGCGGGAGGAAGAAATGGATAGAAGAAGATAGACCTTTAACAAAAGAAATTCCAAAATTTGAACCTACTACTTATAAAGCAAGTGATCCAAATGAACATATTAGGACTTATTTTAGCTATGTATATTCATCGCTCCCCTATTTTGGCAAAGATAAGTTACTAGTAGATGTTAGGAGTCCTAAAGAATTTACAGGTGAAGTGTTGGCACCACCAGAGTATCCTAATGAAGGAGCACAAAGAGGAGGCCATATTCCTAAGGCAATAAATATACCATGGAGTATAGCAGTTAAAGAAGATGGTACTTTCAAATCTTATGAAGAATTAAAAAGGATCTATGAGGAAAAAGGGATTACAAGCGATAAAGAAATTATAACGTATTGCAGAATAGGAGAAAGAGCCGCTGTAACTTGGTTCGTATTAACTCATCTATTGGGATACAAGAATGTTAAACTATATGATGGTTCTTGGACTGAATGGGGAAGTGTTGTGAGGGTCCCTATAGAAAAATAACTAAGCTTTTTTTAAAATAAAATACCATATTTCTTTTTCTTTTCTATAATCAACTAAGACATTTTTGGTTTGATCCGTCCATCTTATAATTTCAACATATGCAGTAGGATCATCTGAAACAAGCATTACAACACTATCAGTGCTTAATTTATTCATCATTTCATTTAATTTTGTTATGACAGCTGCACATTCTGTCCCTATTTCATACAAAGTTATGTCGGGTATCATTTTGAAACATTTAGTTTGCATATTTTTTACTTTCTCCTCAACTTTCATTTGGTTAAGATCGTAAAGAAAATTTAAATAATCAGGCTGAACAGGCCTAACAATTGCTATCCATCCTTTCTCGTAATTATAATTATTTAATAATTTGGGATTTTCAATTATATCTTCGTTTATGCTTAGTATTTCAACCATGAAAGGTAATCGAATAGGTTCAATTCTTTTTATGCTCTCAATTATGCATAAGTTTTTATTTTCCTCTAATAGGCCTTTATTTCTTACGTAACGTATTTTATTTATCTTACCTATATACCATGAATAAACAGAAGTTATTCCTAGAGTTAATTTCAAATTATCAATTTTGAACCATAATTTTAAATCCTCATCATATTTAAGATTGTCAGGAAAGTAACAACCATCGATATTAACCATATTTAAACTATACTTAAGGGGCAAGATTTATAATGTTTAAACTAAAAGAGATAATTAATATGAGTCTAAATTTAAAGAGCATTAAAGATATTCTTATCTCTGAATTTAGTTTATCTGAGGAAGAAGTGAATGCGTATTTGTTTATGATTGAAGCCAAGGAATTTAATCATTCTACAGTAGCAAGAGAATTGAAATTAGATGATGGAAAAGCATCTTTTATACTAGAAAAATTTATGAAAATGGGTTTAATAATTAAGGGTGTCAATGATAAATATAAATGTCTACATCCTAGAATGGGATTGACCAACTTATACAAAATCTGGGAACAAGATATGCTAATTATGATGAGAAGGAAGAGAGCTAAGGTAGAATTGCTTGTGCGAAATCTAACATCGAAATATGAGAATAAATGAGTAATTGTAAGCATATTATAACGTACTATGGAGTTGTGAACGTATTTGAGAAAAATAACATTATAGCCGCAGTAGACTTCTACCATTGCAGGATTTGTCAAAAGAAATTTGCAGATTTGAGAAGAATAGGGATACCTTTTCCTCTTGAACCTAAATTGGGTTTTGATGAGCTTGAAGACGGTAACGATTGGTTTATTTTAGTATGCAATTACGAAAATAAGTATCAGATAAATCTTGTACAAGCTAAGCAAGGAGATGAGGTAAAACATACATGTATTGGGGGCATAGAAAGTACTGCGAAATTTGTTTCTGAAGAAATATTTAATAAAGATGATGATCGCAATCATAAATTTATTAGAGTATCAAAGTACTTAACTAAGTATGTTGAAATAACGGGTGAAGCATAATAAATATTATGTCCATCTCAGATAAGGCTAAAAAAGCTTTACTTGAATTAGGACTAACACATTATGAAATTAAAGTGTATGTAACTTTACTTAGTCAAGGGTATTTGACTGCCAGCGAAGTAAGTAAGATATCAAAAATTCCTTTTTCTAAAGTATATGATGTTCTATCAAATCTTCAGAATAAAGGTTTCGTACGTGTTGAAGAATCAAGGCCTGCTAAATATTATCCTACTGAACCAAAGATAGCTTTCGATAAGTTATTTAATGAAATATATTCTAAAATAAAGGAAAGTATTGAAATGGTTACTTCAGAATTAAACCTGTTATACGAGAAGAAAGGTTTAAAGGAAAAATCTAATGTTTGGTTAATACGAGGGCTTGATGAAATAATTGCGAGGGTCAAAGATATATTCATAAAAACTAAATATGAGCTATTCATATCTCTGCCCATATTTCACAAGGAATTTGAATTTTTATTTCCTATTCTTCCTACTTTAAGACTTAAGAATGTTAAATCTTATATATTAGTTTCTAAAGAAATACCTAAAAAATTCATTGAGAATATAAAGAATTATGGCGAAGTAAAATATGCAGGAAAAATGTTTGGAGGAGGTATAATTTCAGATTCAAAAGAGGTACTTTTGTTACTACCTGAAGAAAAAAATGAAGCTGTAGCATTGTGGTCTGATCATGAAGGTTTGGCAAACTTTGCTAAAAACTACTTTATGCATCTTTGGGAAACATCTCAGGAAATATAATAGCATATGGGCTGGCCCGGACTTGAACCGGGGATCACCTGCGTGTGAGGCAGGCATCTTACCTGGCTTGACCACCAGCCCTAAGGCTATTTCTTAACTATTTCTCTTCTTTTCAATCTCAAATTTTTTCTTTTACATTTCCTACATTTTTCTGCTTTAATGGAATTTCTTGCCCCACACTCTCTGCATATTTTATAAAATAGCAAGTATCTTTGTGCTAATTGAATTTTTTCAGGATCATTAATAGGCATACTTACTTTAGTTAAATTTAATTGGTTATTAATTAATTTTTTTATGAAAAATTATTTATTGGTCTTACTTCAAAAAATAATTTATTAGTAGCACTAAATGAAAGCAAGAATTTGTAAGATTTGTGCTGAAAGCGGTATATTCTGTGAACAATGTGATTATAAGATTAAGCAGCGTATAGTATCGATGACTGAAGTTGAGATTTCAAGATTTATGTATGAAGCAGAGTCGAAGTTTAAGGAGCTTGAATATGTTCAAATTGAATATGTGGCGGATGTTGGTAACGATTTAGTTCTTATTTTGATTTCTTCTCCTACAATGCTTAAACCTTCTTTTCTAGCAAGCTTGACTAAATTTGTTTCTGAGAAATCAGGAAAAATGATTAAGATTGTGGAAAAAACAGCTGATATAAAAAGACTGGTTTCCCAGATTCTTCATCCAATTAGGGTATTGAGCATAAATCAGATATGGTCACCTGATGGGAGTTACGAATTCTCTGTAAAGGTTAATAGCCAAGATTTTAAAAAGAGTTCAATTAATCAATCTTCTATAGAAAGGGTTTTAACTGAATTATTGCAATTTGAGACCAGAATACAACCGGTATAACATGAAGAATTTTTATATTAAAGACGCTGAACACTTCATTGGAAAAAAAGTTAATCTTTATGGGTGGGTTCATGAAATAAGAGAGACTGGAAATTTCATATTTATAGTTGTAAGAGATTCTACAGGGAAACTTCAGATTACTATAAGGAAAAAGGATTTTCCTGAAAAGCTAGTCGAGATTGCAAAAAATTTGCATCATGAAGATGTAATAGGAGTTAATGGGCTGTTAATAAGGTCAGAGATTGCCAAACTAGGTATTGAAATTATACCTGATGAAATATACATTATAAATAGTGCTAAACATCCTTTGTTACTTGACGTAACGGGTAAAGTCGATGCTGAATTAAGCACTATACTTGATGGAAGGTTCCTTTCTTTAAGGAGAGAAGATTATTTCTCAATATTTAAAATTCAGTCTGAACTGTTGAGACAAATAAGAGAATATTTATATCAACGTGATTTTACCGAAATTATTTCGCCAAAAATAATTAAATTTGCAACGGAAGGAGGAGCTGAACTTTTTAAAATTGATTACTTTGAAGAAAAAGCATACCTTGCACAAAGTCCGCAGATATATAAAGAAATGTGTGCAGGCGTATTTGAAAAAGTGTTCGAAATAGGTCAATACTACAGGGCCGAAAAGTCACGAACGCCTTATCACTTATCAGAATTTATATCGTTTGATGTTGAGTGTGCTTTTTATTCTTATCAAGACATTATGGACCTTCTTGAATCTCTTTTGAAGGAGGTTATTAATGTAACTTATGAAAGAGCTTCTAAGCATTTCGACGCATTAAAAGTAAACAGGATAAATTTGGATTACAAATTTGAAAGGATAAAGTATGAGGAAGTTATAGGAATGCTAGAAAAATATGGATTAAAATGGGGTGATGACATAAGTTCACAATATATGAAATTGATAGAAGAAAAAATTGGAAAAAAATTCTATTTTATAACCGATTGGCCTACTATACTTAAGCCGTTTTACACTTATGAGCATGAAAATAACAGAAATCTAACGAAATCTTTTGACTTAAATTATGGATTTTTAGAGATAGCTTCAGGAGGAGAGAGAATATATAAAAGTGAGCAAATTGTTGAAAAACTCAAAAGATTTGGCTTGAACGTTGAAAATTTTGAAACTTATATAAAGGCTTTAGAAGCCGGCGCTCCTCCACATGCAGGATTTGGTTTAGGTTTATCAAGACTTCTTATGATATTAACGGGTAAAAAAAACATAAAGGAGGTAGTTTTATTTCCAAGGGATGTAGATAGATTGGTTCCGTAGTTAAAGAAGTTTAAGATGAGCAGTTACTCTATCGATTTTTTCAGAAAAATCAGGCCCTATTCCAATGCAAGTAATTGTACCTTCAGGTATCTGTGTTAAACCTCTATCAGCTATAATTGCTACATTAAGCTGTTGCTTTTTAGCCTCTTCATAAATCTTCATTAATTCATCTATATCTTTAACTTTTAATACCACCTTTTTTTGTCCTTCTTTTATCCATCTTTCAGCCATCTCTTTATTTTTTTGTAATACTTCATAGAAGGATGAAACCGATGCATGAGCAACTTGTGATGCTATCTTTCCCTTACCCATTTTTATATCTGATCTTACAATAATAACTTGTTTTAATTCGTTATCCATTTAAGTAGTTATTAATCTAAATATTACATAAAATCATGTATGATGTTATTGTTATAGGAGCAGGGCCTTGCGGCTTATCTATATCAAAAGAATTGTTGAATAATAATTTGGATGTATTATTGTTAGAAGAACATAAGGAAGTAGGAATTCCAAGGCATTGTACAGGGGTTGTGAGCAGTTCTATGATAAAACTTGTAGGCAACGCTGCTGAACGTAGCATAATTAATAAAATCAAACGAGCGAAGTTTGTTTCACCTCATGGCTATTCGTTCGATATATATTTTGATGAATATGTGACTTTCATTTTAGATAGGATATTGTTTGAACAATTATTATTGAAAGATGTTGAAGAAAAGGGTGCATCTATTCTATTTAATAAAAGGGTTAATAAAATTGATATTCAAAAGGATAAAGTGAATGTATTCACAAATAACGAATGTTTTATTTCCAAGTTTGTTGTTTGTGCTAGTGGTCCCACTACCAATATAGTAGAAGAATATCATCCTCCTTTCTCTTTTCCTTCAATCCAATATGAAATTGAAGGTAACATTGAGGAACAAGATAAGGTTGATTTGGTGTTTGTAAAAGAAGCTAAGAATTTTTTTCTATGGCAAGCACCAACATCAAATTCCACCTTTTTAATAGGTTTAGGAAACAAAAAAGAGAATCCAAAGAAATCCTTAGATAAATATCTTTCAAGGAATAAAATTACAGGAAAAATTAGGGCTATCTATAGCGGAAGAATAATATATGACTATCCGGTTCGTGACCCAATTATAAGAAATCGCGTAATAGTAATAGGAGATGCAGCAGGTCACTCTAAATCAACAACAGGCGGTGGCTTATTTTATGGAATTTTATCTTCTAAAATTGCAGGAAAGTATATAAGCGAATATTTAACGACCGGAAATGATAATTATCTGCTTGAATTGAAAAATGTACAAGAAAAATATATAAATAAAGAATTGAGGAACACTCATCGTTGTGCAGAAATATTTTATAATTTACCTTTAGCATACTATGATTTGATTTTTAAAAAATTAAGCACCATTAATTTTAAAGATTTATTGAATCCTGAGGACCAAGATCACCATATTTGGGCCATCCTCAAAATGTTCAAAAATCCTAGTGTTATCTTTAGGATTATTAAGGATCTATTTATGCAACAATAAGTTTAAAAATAATATAAAGGAATATTATGAATGACATTCGATGTCTAGTGAAAAACTGAGCTTGGTAAGATGCTCTTCATGCAACAGACCAATCCCACCTTACGAAAGGGCAATTAAATTTCCATGTCCAAACTGTGGTAGAACAACTATTATAAGATGTGAAAGATGCAGGAAGTTAGTTAATAACTATATTTGTATAAATTGTGGCTTTAAGGGACCTTAAATGGGGAAAGTATTAGTTGTAACGAAGGTTCTTCCAACCAGTATAGACGTAGATTTAAATCTTTTATACGAAGAAATAAAGAGAAGATTGCCAGAAAACATAGAATTACGAGGTTCAAGAATAGAAGATATTGCATATGGTTTAAAGGCGCTTAAGTTGAACTTCGTTATTCCAGATAATCTTGAAGGAGGTACAACTAAAATAGAAGAATTTTTATCCAGTATAGAAGGGGTTGAACATGCAGAGGTTGAATTTATATCATTGGTAAGGGAATAAAATTTTTTAATGCATAAAGCTAATTCTTCGATGAAGGAGAAAAGAGAGTTTATACTTAGAGTAGCTGAAGCTAAACAAAAAGATGTTGGAAAAGGACGAGTTAGAATAGACAGTGAGATACTCGATAAGTTAAAACTGGACAAGTTATCGATAGTAGAAATTGAAGGGCAAAACAAAACTGCAGCAATAGCTCTACCTGCTTATGCTGAAGATGAAGGATTGCAAATAATAAGAATGGACGGATTGTTAAGAAAAAATGCGGGCGTTTCATTAGGCGAGAAGGTTGTTGTTAGAAAAGCCGAGTACAAAATTGCTGAAATGGTAAAACTAGCTCCTCAAGATCATAGTGTTAGTATAGATCAATCAGGTATACTTTATATTAAAAATAAGCTGATAAATAGACCAATTGTCGAAAACGATTTGATCCAAATTCCTAGCTTAGAGTATGATATCTTATTTAAAGTTATATCGACTAAACCATCGGGAATTGTTGTCGTTGATTCTTCTACATCAATAATAGTTCTTGATAAACCTGTATCTGAAATTCCTAGGGTTAAAGTTACATACGAAGATATAGGCGGTCTTAAAAACGTTATAGACAAAGTAAGGGAAATGATCGAACTACCGTTAAAATATCCAGAACTTTTCAAGAGGTTAGGAATCGATCCTCCTAAGGGGATACTTTTGTACGGCCCTCCAGGAACTGGGAAAACGTTACTGGCACGTGCTGTGGCCAATGAAACTTCAGCATATTTTATATCAGTTAATGGACCTGAAATAATGAATAAATATTACGGTGAATCGGAAGCTAGACTTAGGGAGATATTTGAGGAAGCAAGACAACATGCACCTTCGATAATATTTATTGATGAAATTGACGCAATTGCTCCTAGAAGGGAGGACGTTCACGGAGAAGTGGAAAAAAGGGTAGTTGCGCAATTATTAGCTCTTATGGACGGCTTAGAACCACGTGATAACGTAATAGTTATAGGTGCAACAAACATGCCCAACATAATAGATCCAGCATTGAGAAGACCCGGCAGATTTGACAGAGAAATTGAATTGCACGTTCCAAATAGTGCAGAAAGATTAGAGATTCTTCAAATTCATACGAGAAATATGCCCTTAGCAAGCGATGTCGATCTTAAGCATCTTGCAGAAATAACGCATGGCTTTGTAGGGGCAGACTTAGCTGCGTTAACAAGAGAAGCGGCAATGAAAGCTATAAGAAGATATTTACCTAACTTAGATACAAAAGAAAAACTCCCTCCTGAGATAATTGAGAAACTGGAAGTTAGTTTAAGAGATTTTATGGAAGCTTTAAAAAGTATAACGCCTACAGCAATGAGAGAAGTTTATTTTGAAAAACCAAACGTAAAAATGGAAGATATAGGCGGATTAGAAGAAATAAAGAAGGAATTAGAAGATTCTATAATTCTACCAATTAAAAGACCTGATATCTATGAAAGATTAGGTATCGATGGCGTAAAAGGCGTATTATTAGTTGGTCCTCCAGGAACAGGGAAGACTATGTTAGCTAAAGCCATAGCTAATGAAAGTGGTCTTAATTTTATATCAGTTAATGGACCTGAAATATATAGCAAGTGGGTTGGAGAATCAGAACGTACTATCAGAGAAATATTCAGAAAAGCAAAAACTGCTTCACCTTCGATCATATTTTTTGATGAAATTGAATCAATAGCATCTATTCGGTCATCCTATTCAACAAACGAAGTTTATAGTTTAGTATTGAGTCAGTTTTTAACAGAACTTGATGGCTTTAAGACAAATGATCAGATCTTCGTTATTGGTGCGACCAATAGGCCGGACCTCTTAGATCCTGCGATACTAAGACCAGGCAGATTTGATAAAGTTATACTTATACTTCCTCCAAACGAATTGGAAAGACTTAAAATTTTCAAAATTTATACTAAGAAGATGCCTTTAGCTGAGGATGTAAATTTAGAGGAATTAGCAAGGCTAACAAACTTCTATACTGGTTCCGATATAAAGAACATTTGTAGGGAAGCAGCATTAATAGCTTTAAGAGATAATCCTAATGTGTATAAAATCAGCATGCATCATTTTATGGAAGCATTAAAGAAAGTTAAACCTTCTGCTGATGAAAACATAGTTAATTTTTACATCTCTTGGTTTAATAAATCAAAGCAAGCTTTCCAAACCAAACCTTCTCCTATAACTTTTGTATGAGTTATGCCGAACTTCCTTTAGAGAATATTATTCTGGATATATTAAAAAAGAAGCAAAAGATTTCTGAGAAGGAATTAATCAATGAGCTTAAAAAGTTGTCACAAGATTATTCTATTAGAGAAATCTATCGAGTTCTTATGGTATTGGAATTATTTGAAAAGGTGATAGTGCTATCACAGAAAGAAGGAAAAATAATAATGCTTAGGGATCAGAAGCATGGGGGTTGATTTATCAGATATAATTCAAAGAAAAAACATAAAGCTTGAAGATTTAAGAGGTAAAGTAATAGCAATCGATGCTTATAACGCCTTATATCAATATTTAGCTGCTATAAGACAGCAGGATGGAAAACCTCTCATGAATAGATTCGGCGAAGTTACTAGTCATTTATCGGGCTTATTTTATAGAACTGTAAATCTATTAGAAAATGGCATCAAGCCTGTTTATGTTTTTGACGGCAAGCCGCCTGAGCTTAAATATAAGGAATTAGAAAGAAGAAGCAAACTTAAAGAGGAAGCTGAGAAGCAATATCAACAGGCATTGGAAATGGGAGAAATAGAAGAGGCAAGAACTTATGCCCAGAGGGCTATAAGATTAACGGATAGAATGGTAAATGACGCTATTAAATTACTTTCATATATGGGGATTCCTTGTGTAATAAGTCCCTCGGAAGGTGAAGCTCAGGCAGCTTATATTGCTAAAAAGGGGGACGCATGGGCTACGGCAAGTCAAGATTATGATTCATTGCTTTATGCTACTCCTAGGTTGGTAAGAAATCTAACAATATCCGGAAAAAGAAAGGTTCCAAGGATGGACGCATATGTGGAGATCTCTCCTGAATTAATATCTTTAGATGAAGTACTAAATTCTTTAAAAATTACCCAGGAACAATTGATAGATATAGCTATACTCATAGGAACAGATTATAATCCAGAAGGTTTTGAGAGAATTGGACCAAAAACTGCGTTATCTCTGATCAAAAAATACAACAATCTAAAACAAGTTCTAAAAAGTTTAAATATAGAATACAAAGAAGAGTATGATAAAATAAGAGAAATTTTCATGAATCCACAGGTCACAAATAACTATAAATTGGAGTGGAATCCTCCTGATGAAAAAAAGATTATTGATTTCTTAACTATTGAGAAGGATTTCTCAGAAGAACGAGTTAAAAATGCTCTTGAAAGAATCAAACATACTTTTATTTATAAAAAGTCTCAAAGCGGATTGGATGCATGGTTTAGTTAAGCTATATTTATCAAACTTGTTTTAGTTTATCATTTTCTTCAGTTTTGAATAATTTTTACTATTAATTTAGATTAACACAAAATTTTATTCACTCTCTTTAAAGATTTTATTAGAACCTTTTAGAGGCACGAATGCGACTGTAGTAATTCTATTGGCAAGTACTTTTCCTTCTTTATCCTTTTTTACTAGGAACAAATCTTGATAGAATTGATCAAATCCAACGGGAATTGCCATTCTTCCATTTTCCTTTAACATCTCTGTATACTCCTTTGGAATATTTTTTGAGCAAGCAGTAACTATTATAACATCGAATCTCTCTCTAAAAGGTAGGGAATGTGTTGCGTCAGCATTAATTACGTGAATGAATGGATCTAGTCCAACTTTTTTTAAGTTAGATTTAGCAAAATTTGCTAGTTCCTTTATTATCTCAATTGAAAAAACTTCCCTTTTTGTTATGAAATTATAAACTGCCGCCATATAGCCTGAACCTGTGCCGATCTCTAGCACGATATCGTTCTCATTCAGATCTGTTATTTCGCATAACATAGCTACCATATGGATTGCAGAAGTTGTTTGATTGTAACCAATGGGGATTGGCGAATCTAAGTCCGCATATTGTTTTACATTGCTAGGCAAAAATTCTGAGCGCGGTATCCTTCTTAATGCTTCCTCGACAACCTTTCTTTTTATTATTCCTAAACTCTTTAATTCTCTTAAAGTATTATCGATACCCAATCTGTATTTTAATTGTAAACTGGGATTTAAATTCGTATATTAATATAGCTTATTCCCAATTTTTACTTGGTGGCAAACGACGAGAAAAGAGTAATGGTTGCTGGATCATTTGAGATATTGCATCCTGGTCACGTTTACCTTTTAAAAGAAGCTAAGAAACTTGGTAGAGTCATTGTTGTTGTTTCTAGTGATTATAATTTTGAAAGATTTAAAAAAAGAAAGCCAATCATAGGTGAAAATCAACGACTTGAAATGGTAAGAAGTTTAAAATTCGTAGATGAGGCGATTATAGGAAATCCTATTGATAACATATTTGAAATAATATTAAAAATTAGACCTGATATATTGCTTTTGGGTCCTGATCAACATATCAATGAAGAAGAACTTAAAAATTTTTTAAGGAACAATGGCTTAAACACAGAAATAAGGCGTTTAAGTAAAAGACTTGAAGGAGAGCTTTATAGTAGCAGTAAAATAATAGAAAAGATTATTAAAACATTTGGTAATAAAGGGAATATGGGCCCGTAGCTTAGCCAGGTTGAGCACTCGGCTCTTAACCGAGGGGTCGTGGGTTCGAATCCCACCGGGCCCGTTGTTTATAAGCAACCTATCCTTTGGAAATTTCAAATTTCTTTTATTATAATTATCAGGTTAAGTTTATTTTTCCGTAATCTAGTTATTAGAATTTGTATTTTAAAAATTTAAAAAATATCAAAAAACTCAAAAAATGTTTATATCTTTATGGGTTAGACACGAAAAATCTTTTATTATTCTTGGTTTATTCTGAAACCATCTCTTCTTACTTTATGGATAGTGTAAAATTTCGGTCTTAATCTTTGGACTATATACTTAAATGCTTTAACCGGATTACTTTTGTTTCCACAGGTATATACATCTACACTTGCATAATTATATTCAGCCCATGTATGTATTGTAATGTGACTTTCCGTTATCAAGGCTATGATCGATACACCGCCCTTTATACCAGGTAATATCCATGATTTAACTTCAATAAGATGCATGTTGGCTAGCTTTATTGCATTTAAAACTGTCTCTCTTAAATATTGCTCAGAATTGATTAAATTCCTATCGCATTCATAAAGGTTTCCATAAACATGCTTACCTATTATTTTTGTTTCCCTCCTCGACTCCAATAGGTTCTCTGCCACTTACTTCTGTCTTGATTATTGTTATAATAGAAAAGTATTTAAACTTTTATTAAAAGTATCAATAAAATGTCTTCGGATGCTTTCCTTTCTAATTTACAAGTGGAGAGAAATATTAAAGATTTATCACGATATTATGAGGATAAAATAAGACTCTACGAATTAAGATTGACAGCAGTATACTTATTGAGAGCTCTTAAAGAGATAATGGGATATACAGAATTATCTAAGATATTCGATATCAATACTTCTTTGTTATGCAGATACGTAAAAGGACATGTAATTCCAAGTATCGATGTCTCTAATAACATAATATTTACTTCTATTCAGAGAGGGCTTATATCTAAACTTATAAGGAAATCTTACGAAGAGACAGGCAGTAATTTAATCAATCCCAATCTTTTTCGTTTTATTTCAGAACAAATAACCGATATCATTGATTTTAGTTATATAAACAAAATAGTTAGTTTTTTCCCAAAAGATGCTGTATTAGGTATTTCATTATCTCTTAACACAGGTAAGAAATTAATTTTTGCATACAATGATAAGCATTTTTTCCCTGAGAAATACTACGAGCTTGTATTTTATATTAAATCCAAATTAGGAAATGAAGAAATAAAAAGAACTGTAGCGATTCCTAAAAATACCGTAAAAAACAACGATAAATTAGCAATTGTTGGTTTTTATCTAAATAATGTAGAAGATTATATATGGTTAATAAAATTGTTGAAAAGAATTAAAATAAACGTTGAGGTTGCTAATTGTGTATTTGTTACAAGTCCCAATGATAATTTATTGAAAATTTTTACAGAAGAAGTAAACAAGTGCTCTAAAGAATGTAGTGTAATAATATTATCCAAATTAGCTTAACAATATATTTTATAGGGGGTTTTCAGCGGATTTTATATGCTTTACGAGTTTTCTAATATTTTCTTGAACAGGTTTATTGATTATACCATAATCTGTTATAATTCCTTCTATGAGTTCTGGATCGGTAACATCAAATGCTAAGTTTAACGCGTTGGCTTTTTTAGGAGCTATCCAGTATCTTTTTATTTTAAGGATCTCTAATGGATCTCTATATTCGATTTTTACATTTTGTATCGTATTTTCTAGATCTATCGTTGTAACAGGAGAGGCTACATAGAATGGTATCTTATATAAGTTAGCAATACTTGCAATGGTGAAGGTTCCAATTTTATTTATCACATGGCCAGTTAATAATATTCTATCTGCACCTACAATAACTTTATTTATCTCACCTAGTTTCATCAAATAACCCGCTGCTGAATCTGGAATTATTTTGTATGGTATATTATACTTTTCAAGTTCCCATGCTGTTAATCTTGAACCTTGTAGCTTAGGTCTTGTTTCAGTAACATACACAAATATTTTTTTGGTCTCAGCTGCTTTGGCTATTATTCCCAAAGCCGTGCCCACCCCTACAGTGGCCAGAGCTCCTGTGTTACAATGTGTGAGTATTTTATCACCGTCATTTATTAGTTCATTGCCGAATTCTGCAATTTTTAAATTAGCTTCAATATCTTTTTCACATATTTTTAGCGCCTCATTTAATATTGCGCTAGCTATATTTTTTTCGTCGCTCTTGCTGGCAACATACATAATTTTATTTATAGAAGAATACATGTTATAAGCCGTTGGCCTTGCATCGATTAATTTTTTAGAATATTCAGATAATAATTTTATTAATTCTTGTTTATTCTCATATTTCTTGTACAAAACCACTAACGCTAAGCAAAGTGCAGTCGCAGCACCTATTGCCGGTGCGCCTCGTATTTCCATATTTTTGATTGCTTCAATTATTCTATCCGGATCATCGGTTTCGACAATTTGAATTCTATTTGGAAGCTTGTTAGTATTGATAAACTTAACTTTGCCTTCTTCAAACTTTATGTTTATCAGCATGCTAATAAGATAATTTATAATTTGTTTTATAATTAAAATAATCTTAGCTATGAAGTTTATTTTACAAATAAATGAGAACAATGAAATTTTTATTGAGAGAAATTTCTCGCCTTTAGTGGAAGAAGGCATAGGTATTTTAGATCGAGGAGTTTTATACCTCGAATCCTATGAGGCGTTGTACTTAATATATAAAAATAGAGCTTATTTATATAAGGGCAATAGCCAGCTAGGCTTTAATGAAGCATTACCGTTTTTAATTAATATAGATCAAAGATGTTGGGAGAAATTTCTCACATACAACTTTTTCAAAGATAAAGGTTTTCTAATAAAAAGAGGCTATGGTAAAAATTGCGATTTTTTAATTTATGAAAAAGGGAAAAGTAAAGAAAATAATATTGCTAAATACATGATAAAAATTCTTTTTGAAGGTAAGAGTATGGATATAAAGGATTTTGATAGAATTTTGGATTTTTCGAGAAAGATGCGAAAAGGCTTAATTCTTGCTTTAGTAGATTCAAATGGAGATATAACTGCTTATGAAGCAAGTAAAATTAAACTTTAAAGAATTCTTATTCGCGTTAGTCAAATTAACAAGACCTATCAACAGTTTTATGATAGGATTAGCAACAATTATTGGTATGCAGATATCTGATTCTAATTGGTTTAACTTAAAATTTTTAACAAATTTAGGATACGTAAGCGGTGTGACTGTTACAATATTAGCTTTTTTTGCAGCTTTTTTAGCTTCTTCTTTTTCAATGGTGTTTAATGACTACATTGACTATAAAGTAGATATTATAAATTCTCCCCATAAACCTATTCCTGCAGGTAAAATATCTAGAGAAGCAGCCTTACTATATGCAATCTTATTAGCTCTGGTCAGTTCATTATTATCGTTTATAATAAGCTACATTTCTTTTTTTATAGTAATTTCGGGATTGCTAATTTCATTTCTGTATAATACTTATCTTAAAAAGGAGGGTCTCATAGGAAATATTATGGTAGCATATTCTACTAGTTTGCCTTTTATATACGGTGCAAGTATACTTTATTTCTCAAATTTTATCCCAATTTTAATTTTAATCATGCTAGCTTTGCTATCTAATATAAGTAGAGAAATTATAAAAGGAATAGCGGATATAGAAGGTGACAAAGCTTTGGGTATTCTTACAGTAGCAAATGTTCATGGAAAAAAGTTCGCAGTAAGATTGGCTTCTTTTTTCATTATATTAGCTATAATATCGAGTATAATTCCTTTTATTTTTAAGCTTTTGAACCTTTATTATTTAATTCCTATCTTAATAACTGACTCTATATTTATCTACGCAACTTATATTCTTGTTAAATCACAAATGGAAAGCACAGCTTTAAAATCAAAGAATTTATATCTTGTAGCAATGCTTATTACACTAATTGGCTTTTTTATAATCTCGTATTATGAGTAAAAAATTTTCAAATGTAAGAGGAACAAGGGATATCATATTTGAAGAAGCTGAAAAATTTCTAAATATAATAGATACTGCGAGAAAAATAAGCAAGCTTTATGGTTACTCTGAAGTTATTTTACCTACCATAGAATATTATGAATTATTTGCAAAAAAATCAGGTTATGAAATAAACAAAAGAATGTATGTTTTCGAAGACTTGGCCAGACGTAAAGTAGCGTTAAGGCCTGAACTTACACCTTCAGTTGCAAGATTATTCATTAACAAATTGCAACATCTTCCTAAACCTATCCGTTTATCGTATTTTGCTAATGTATTTAGGTATGATGAGCCTCAAAAAGCTAGATATCGTGAATTTTGGCAGGCAGGTTTTGAACATCTTGGTTCTCAATCAATTTTAGCTGATTGTGAAGTTGTTATTATGTGTAATGATATTTTCAAAGCTCTTGGAATAACAAACATAAGATTAAAAATAGGTCATATGGGCATAATAAAAGAAATACTCAAATATGCAGGTATCAATGATGAAGAGCTACTATACTTTTTATATCTTATAGACAAAAAAAATTTCGACGAGCTTAAAAAACTTATCATTAATTATAAGCATGGTGAAGAGGCTTATAATATTTTAAGTAATTTATCAGGATTAAAAGAGAATTTTATCGATGAAGCAAAGGAATTAATTAATATTCCAAACATTTCAAATCAATTAAATGATCTCTTTAATTTTGTAAATTTGTTAAAGAATGTAGGAATAAACGGTATAAACATTGATTTATCTTTTGCAAGGGGTATTGAATATTATACAGGGATAATTTATGAGTATTATACAAACGAGCTAGATGTATCTATAGGAGGTGGAGGAAGGTATGACTTTTTGATAGAGTATTATGGCGGTCCAAAAACTCCAGCGACAGGCTGTGCTTTAGGTATTGATCGCATTCTATTGGTCACCAAGCTCAACTTAACAGAAAAACCTAAGGAATGTGTAATATATCCTTTAACTACTACAGAAAAGTCTGTTCAATTTATATTTAGAATAATAAGAGAACTTTCAAGAATGAATTATGTTTTTAACATTGATACTAAGAGTTCATCTCTAAAGGAATCCTTAAGCAATGCAGTAAAAAAAGGAGCATCATTTTTCATTATTATAGGAGAAAAGGAAGCGACGAACAATATGGTAATTATAAGAAATCTATTAAGAAAGGCCCAGTTTGAGGTTAATATCGAAAATATAAAAGATTGGTTTTTAAAGAATGCAGGTTAGAGAAATAAAAAGGATAAAGGATCTTCTTAGAAGTAAAGGTCTACAATTGACAATCGTATTTGCAAATGTTAATTATGCAATCACTTTAAACGGTAACATAAAAGTAGAAGACAAGTCTTCAGGTTTACAGATTAAGTGGTTTCAGGCATTTGGAAATAGAACACTTGAAGATGTTTTTAATAACTTAAAAATTGAAATGGTCATTCTTATTGCAAAAGATAAAGAATTTACATTTTCAACTATACATGAGGCATTACGCTATATAGAAAGTTATTCATAAATAATTTATATGACTTAATTTGCTATGGTTAAACCTCTAGGACCATATTCTCTTGTAAGGAAGGCAGGCAATTTCTATTTTATCTCAGGAGTTATACCTATGAACTTTGAAACAGGTGAAATCGTGAAAAACGATGATAAGCAATCTTTTAAGCAAGCTCTAGATAATCTTGTAAAAGTGTTGTCTGAATTTTCTTTAAGTCTAAAGGATGTAATTAAAGTTACAGTATTTATTAAATCTAAGAATGTTCAACTTTTTAATGAGATCTATGCGGAATATTTTAAAGATAATTTACCAGCAAGATCTTTAGTTTTTGTTGAGAATCTGCCTATGAATGCCAACGTCGAAATAGAAGCTATATGCTATAAAGAAACTTAAGGTTTTATCTAAGACAGAATAATGAATTTCTATGGTCAAAAAAGCATTTGATTTCGTTAAGATAGATGAGCTACCTGAAAAGCCACGCCGATTGGGTATTGTTGAGATACGGGGTCCTTACTACACTCCGGTAACATATGGATATTTAAAGGATTTGTTAGACGATTGGTCAGAATTTATAGACGGTTACAAATTTGCAGGAGGCTCAATGCGATTGTTACCCAAAGAAAAGGTAAAAAAAATTATACAGCTTTGTCACGATTATAACGTTTATGTATCTACAGGTGGCTTTATAGAACGAGTTCTCTTACAAGGAGATAAGGCTGTTAATGATTATATAGAAGAATGCAAGGAGTTAGGGTTTGATGTAATAGAAGTATCCAGCGGGTTTATTCCTATAACTTTAGAATATAAACTAGACATAGTAAAAAGGGTTCAAAATGCGGGTTTAAAAGCAAAGCCTGAGGTATCATTTATGATAGGTGCAGGAGGAGGCACTCATATAGTGGGTTATGAGGAAGAAATGAAGCTCAGAAATGTAGAGGATTTCTTGAATGAATGCAGAGTATTCTTGAATGAAGGTGTTCATATGATAATGATTGAATCTGAAGGAATAACGGAAGATTTGCCTCCAGAGAAATGGAGGCTTGATATTATAAGAAAATTGATTGATAGCTTCGGATATGAAAAATTAATGTTCGAAGCTTCCGATCCTCCTGTATTTAAGTGGTATCTTAAGAATGTAAGTAAAAAAGTTAATGTTTTTATCGATCATAGCCAAGTTGTAGAATTCACAGCATGGAAACTAGGTCTTTGGGGGGATAGGGACATTTGGAAATCTTATAAGTATAAGCAATCCACATAATTTTAGATGATAAAGGGTGTAGTATTTGATCTAGATGGCACTCTAATAGATTCTAATAAATACTTAGCGGAATCATGGATTTTAACATTTAAAAAATTAGGTTACAATATAACATATGAATTTTATTTAGATGAATTAAGGGGGTTATCTGCAAGAGATATTATTAAAAAAGTTACAAGAATCGAAGATGAACATAAGATAAAAAGTATAATTTCCATGCGTAAAGAAATTTTCGTTAACTTCATAGATAAGATAAAAGTATTTCCAGAGGTGCCGAGTGTTTTAACTAAATTATCTTTAATGGGTATTAAGATGGCAATTGCATCGAGTTTAAGCTTAGACTTAATGCAGTCTCTTAGACGACTTCTTAACATTAACCAAATTGAAGTTTGGATAAGCAGCGATATGGTTAAGGAAGGTAAACCTAAGCCAGATGTTTTCATTGAAGCAATGAGAAGATTGCTAATTAATCCAAGTGAATGCATTATCGTCGGCGATAGCAAAAACGACATATTACCAGCTAAACAAATAGGAACAAAAGCTGTTCTTATAGAAAGGGAAAAACTTAAAGAAAAAATAGAAGCCGATTATATAATACATAATTTGGATGAAATTTTCGATATAATTAAAAAAATCAATAAAATACTGTAAAATTAAAGCGGCTTGATTTACTTGAATAAGGTTATTGTTTTAATTTCTTCATTTTTATTTAATTCGCTTAGAAAATCGCCTGGAATTTTTCCTTCTATAACTATAGTTAACTTAGGATCATCAAACAATTCTGGATCATCTGCGAATATTTGTCTTATATTTAATCCGTATTTTGATATTAATCCTGCAACATTGGATACAATGCCTGATTTTTTTGGATTTTCTACCGTTATTACCAATGCAGAAAAACCTAAAATTCCACATACATTTTTCATTGAACAAACTGGAGTTAAGTTAATGAAGAATTTTCTTAAGTATTGATCTTTAGCTATCACATTAGCAGTTTCTCTCACAACCCTCCTATCTATATTTAAAGCTTTAGCTATTGAAGAATCGTGAAGCTTAAACTGACCTATACAATAATAACCGTCTTCGTTTATTCTTATGCCGTATTCTAGTAAGGATTTAATTATAACCATCTTAGCTTTATGTTTACCTATTTTTTCCTCAATAATCTTCTTAAAATTCTCAACGCTCATACATCATATTTGGTACATTTATCTTAAAAATTTTTTAGCGATAATGCATATTTTAATACAATAATGTTTATAAATAATGCAAAGTTTCCATCATTTATGTCAAATTTAAACAGAGTAGTATTTGAAGCGGAAATTCCGAAATATTGGTATAATATACTTCCAGATTTACCAAAACCTTTACCTCCACCTTTAAATCCCTCTACGAAAGAACCTGTTAAACCGCATGAATTAGAAGCAATATTTCCTAAAGAGTTAATAAGGCAAGAAGTTTCGGTTGATAGATGGATTCCTATACCCGAAGAGGTACGCGAGATCTATAGATTGTGGCGTCCAACGCCTTTATACAGGGCATATAGACTAGAACGATATTTAAATACACCCGCAAGGATATATTTCAAATACGAAGGCGTATCACCTCCGGGGAGTCATAAGCCAAATACGGCTGTAGCTCAAGCGTATTACAATATGAAAGAGGGTGTTAAAACATTAACAACTGAAACGGGAGCTGGTCAATGGGGTAGTGCGCTAGCTTTTGCATGCAATCTATTCGGTTTAAACGCAAGAATATACATGGTAAGGTCTAGCTATGATCAAAAGCCATATAGGAAAACTCTAATGCAACTTTGGAATGCAGAAGTAATACCAAGTCCTAGCTCTAAGACTAAATTCGGCAGATCACTTTTGGAACAAGACCCTAACAATCCTGGCAGCTTGGGAATAGCAATTAGTGAAGCTATTGAAGATGCAGTAAGCAATGAGAATACTAAATATTCATTGGGCAGTGTCTTAAATCATGTATTAATGCATCAAACAGTAATTGGGATCGAAGCCAAAGAGCAAATATCAAAAATCGATGAATATCCCGATATTGTGGTAGGATGCATAGGAGGTGGCAGTTCTTTTTCTGGTTTATTCTGGCCTTTTTATTATGATTCAGTTTCAGGAAAAGCTATAAAAAAAGTTGATTTTCTTGCGGTAGAACCAACAGCAGCACCCAGTATAACTAAGGGTGTATATACATATGATCATGGAGATACAGCGAGGTTAACACCTCTGTTAAAGATGTATACATTAGGACATGATTTTATTCCACCGCCTATTCATGCAGGAGGATTACGATATCATGGTAAAGCTCCAACCTTATGTTTATTAGCCAATGAAGGAATTGTGAAAGTTAAGGCTTATAATCAAGTTGAAGTTTTTAATGCTGCATCATTGTTCTTTAAATTGGAAGGCATATTGCCAGCACCGGAGCCCGCACATGCGATTAAGGCCGTTATAGATGAAGCAATAAAGTGTAAGGAAAGAGGAGAAGAAAAAGTGATTCTATTCTTATTATGTGGTCATGGTTACTTCGATATGAAAGCGTATCAAGATTATATTGAAGGTAAGCTTGAGCCTTACGATTATCCTAAAGAGGAAATATTGAAATCTCTTATGCGACTCAAGCAATTATATCCATGGCTTTACAGTTAACTGGATATCTAGCTGATAAAATTTTTAATCATATAAACGTGAATGTTCACGTTAAAAAGGTCAACGGATATATATTTTTCTAAATACCTCTAGAATATGGTGTTAGATTGTTTATTGATTTTTCCATATTTCCTGAAATTTGATCCAACTCAGAAAAAAAGACAAGGCCCTTTCCCTCATTTAGGTCTTCTTTATATAGGGAAGGTATTAAAAAATTACGGTTATAAAGTAGAACTACTTGACTGCACTTTCTTTTCTTCAATTGAAGAAGCTAAACAGGTTATAAAAGAGAAAATGCCCAGGGTTATAGGTATAACTACAATGATTACTCTTACAAAATATGTTTATGAGTTCATAAAATATTCAAAGACCTTAACCATACCCGTTATATGTGGGGGGCCTGATGCATCATTAAGGCCTGAAAAATACATAAATTTCGGTGCTGATTACGTGGTAGTCGGCGAAGGTGAAGAAACAATTTTAGAACTATTACCTAGAATTCTATCAGGTGAAGAACCATTAGGAGTAAGAGGTGTTGTGTATAAAAACAAAGAAGGCTCTATAGTGTATAATCCGCGAAGGTACTTTATAAAAAACATAGACGAAATAGGAGCACCTGATAGATCACTTATAAATAATGAACTTTATCGCAGAACATGGATGAAAAGTTACGGTTTTGCTATGACGACCATTATTACAAGTAGAGGATGCCCTTATGCCTGTAATTATTGCAGCAATCCTGTTGCACCTTTCGGTCGTAGATATACATACAGAAATGCGAAAAATGTAGTTGACGAATTAGAAGAATTGGTGGTAAAATTAGGATTTGATAGAATTTGGTTCGCAGATGATGTGTTTACTATAAATAGGGCCAGAACACTTGAGCTATGTAAGGAAATAATTAACAGGAATTTTAAGTTCAAATGGAGTTGCTTAACAAGGGCAGACAGAGTAGATGAAGAGCTTTTACATTATATGAAAAGAGCCGGTTGTGAATTGATTTTTTACGGTTTAGAAAGCGGTTCACAGCGAATGCTTGATTTTATGAACAGAAATATGAAAGTAACAGATATGAAGAAAGGAATGATTTTAACCAAAAAAGTTGGTATAAAAATCCACACATTTTTAATGGTTGGTTATCCTGGAGAAAATTTTCAGTCATTAATAGAAACAATCAAGATTATGAAAGAAATAATGCCTGATGAATTCAGTTTTACGATAGCATATCCCTTACCTGGTACAAAGTTATACAATTTAGTGGACTTAAAAGATGTTAATTATGAATGGGATTTCCCTAATGAAAATAAATTAATCTTTAAAAGTGATATGTCACAGGCTGCTTTAAGGTTCTTCATTAGAAAAACAAAACTGGAGCTCGCGTTGCATAAATATTCTAACAGGAAAGTTTTTAAGATTGCTGAACATTTATTCAGCAAAACAACGAATCTAATATTAAGAGGTTTAGCTTTAAAAGCAGGCAAATATGAATGGTATAATAGGTGTATGATAATAAATAATTATCTTAACTCAATAGTTGCTGAATTAAGATAGCTTTATGATAAGTTACTGTATTATCATTCCATCATATAATGAAAATAAAAACTTGATTTCTCTAATAAAATATTTACTAAGAGAAACAAAAAGCTCCTATAATAGTTTAGAGGCGATATATGTAGTTGCATGTAACGAAAATGTTTCTGATGAATCTTTTATTAAACTAACCGAAGAGTTTTCAAACAATAAAAAAATTTTCATTCTGGAAGAAAAATTTAGAGAAGGAAAAGCTAAAGCAATAAATAAAGCATTAGCACTTTCCAAAGCCGAAATAGCATTCGTTCATTCTGCTGATGCTTTTGCCGAAAGTGGATTTATAGATAATTTTCTCAAAACCTTTGAGAGTGATAGAAGGATAGGCGGTATAACTTTAAGATGCACACCCATTTTAATTAACAAAAAGTTACCTGAGATCATTTCAGCACATTTATGGTTATTACTCAATTCAACTCTTGAAGAACTAGACAAAAAAGGAGAGGTAACGCAGCTTGGCAATGACGTTTATGCTTTTAAAAAGGGAATAATAGAAAAGTTACCTGACAATGTAATAAACGAGGATGCTTACATAGCATTACAGATTTTAGAAAAAGGATTTATAATAAAGTATTTGAAAGATTCATGTTCATATATTTTAGCAGCCAAAACAATAAATGATATTATAAAACAACGTGAAAGAATAATTTTAGGCCATAGATTAAATTACAAAATTACTAAAAGACACATTAATTCTATAAAATTACTTATTTTCATATCTCCATTTAAAGCTTTAAGAATTATTAGAAATTATATTAGTAATAATTTTCCTTTGTCTATTTTTATATTTCTTTTTATTACAGTTTTAGAAAGTATTTCGACGATTACTGGTTATATAAAATTTATATTAGGTGAAGATTTTTTAAAATGGAGAATTGCTTACACAACAAAAGAAATTCATAAGTATATACCAAGTGATTAAAGCTCTTATAAATAGAATTAAGTAATCGCCCTGGCCGGGATTTGAACCCGGGTCGCAAGGGTGACAGCCTCACATTCTAACCGGGCTAAACTACCAGGGCTTTACATCATTAATTAGTAATATATTTCCGTTAAAAATTTTTACTTATCGCCCCGGACGGGAATTGAACCCGTGACCTCTGGCTTAGAAGGCCAGCGCTATGTCCATGCTAAGCTACCGGGGCTTATTCATACAGCCAAATCTTTCTACTAAATAATAAATTTTTAATTTATTCTATATACAGTCCTATTTTAAAAGGTAGGGATCTTTTTGCCTTATTCAGTGGATCGTAAATTACTTTCTCATCTTCTTTATATACTTTTACTTTTATTCCTTCTTTGCTATAGTATCTTTCCAACTCTTCAATAACCGCTTTATCTATTTCTTCAGCATGATCAATGGTTTTCCTTAAAAGCTGATCCAAAGTATAGTAGTATTCAGCTAGTGTAGAAATTATCTGTTTCTGATTTTCTATTTTAAATTTTGAATTTATGATGCCCAAGACTTCTTTTTGTCCCTTGCCTTTCTTAGCTAGAAAATTAATTTCTTTTAAAATTTCGTATTTGACTTCCGAGGGTTCGTAAATTATTATGCTTTTAATCTGTTCTTTTTTAGCCATTATATTTTGTATATCGCTAAGGATTTTTACAAATAGCAACTCTCTTGCTTCTTCTTTTTCATTTATCAGATTTTCATTAGCTGAAGGCCAATTTGCCAAGGAAACAAATCCGGTTTTTCCCAATCTTTCCCATAGTTCTTCGCACGTATGCGGAATTATGGGAGTAAGTAGTTTAATCCATGTTTCTAGTACCATCCTTATCACTGAAATGTTGGGTTTTTCTACCCTTTTCAAATACCATTTTACATCAGACCATATCTCGTATAACGCTATGTTGGTTGCACTTCTAATTTTCAGTTCTTCAAAAAATTCGGTAACTTGTTTTATTCTCTTTTGTAGAACACTTAAGATCCATTTATCCAAGGATGTATTTTCGTTAGTTCCTTCAATAGTAATTAGCTTAGAAATAAAATTAAAAAGCGAGTTAAGAGTATTTTTAGTTTGATTCAAACCCTTGGAAGTCCATTCTACATCGTCCAAACCTTCCGCAGCCAAAGCCAGAAATAATCTTATTGTATCTGCGCCGTATGTATCCACGGCTTCCTGAATAGAAATTATATTTCCTTTAGATTTTGAAAGTTTCTCTCCTTCCAAATTCATAAGGCCGTTAATACCTATTGCTACTGGCCATTTGTCTTCTGGAAATATTGCTACATGATGGTAAATGAAAAAAGTCAAATGATTATAAATTAATTCTTTTGCTGAGTTTCGTAAATCTACTGGATACCAATACTCAAATTCTTCTTTAATTTCATTAAGAAGACGTTCATCTATACCACATCTTTGACTCACTTGTGCTGGATCACCTTTTCCTAAAAAGATATAATCAAAAAATTCGTGCAGCATATTCTTTTCGGTTATAAGGCCTTGGTTTACATATTTCGCTATGATATAATAAGCCATGTAAATTGTAGAATCACTAAGAGGTTCGATTATCCAGCTTTTATCCCATGGCAAATTAGTACCTAAACCAGATTTTCTTGTGCAAGCTTTATCTTCAAGCCATTCAACAGTATCTATAAACATTTTCCTTGCTTCATTGGGGTAGAATTTCATCCGATCAATAGCTTTTCTGACCAAAGATTTCCAATTTTCATCTGAGTACTTTAAAAACCATTGATCTTTAAAAATCGCTACTATACATCTTGTACCGCATCTGCAAATAACTGGAGAAGGTGTATCATAGAGCTTATCTAGTATTGACTTGCTTGCTAATTCTTCAATGATTTTTTTTCTAGCTTCACTCACATTCATTCCTGAATAGTTTAAGCAATTTTCCTTGAGTTTGCCTTTTTTAAATTCTTCTGAATATACCAATTTCGTAGCTTCCTCAAGTTTTGGATCATTTTGGTTTTTTATCTTCATCTTTTTTACCACTTCTATTGCAGAATAATCACCGAATTCGTCAGTGTGTATAATTGAAATAGGTTTGATTTTTATAATATCTTCTTTATTCAAATTAAATCTCCTTAGTATCTCTTCATTATTTAGTAGGTCAATCAATCCAACATAGTCATACGGAGCATGAGCCGGAACACTATATACTATTCCTGTTCCAAGTTGAGGATCGATAAAAGTAGCAGGGAGTATAGGTATTTCCTTATTAAACACAGGTTCATAGGCTTTCTTACCTATGAAGTATTCAGCACTTTTAATTTCTATGATTTCTGGTTCGAAATCTTGTTCCTTTAACTTTGTAATTGTGGGTTTTGATACAAACCAGATTTCTCCTTTTACTTTAACTTTTGAATATTCTTCATCCGGTTTAATCCAAATGTTAGTTACACCGAAAATAGTTTCAGGTCTTAAAGTTGCTGCAACTAAAAATCCATCTTCGAATTTAAATTTAATTAAGTAAAATATATCAGGCGAAACACCTTCCCCTTCTAATCTATCATGATCTCCTGTTGGAGATTTGTCATTCGGACACCATATCACAGGATGAGTACCTTTCGTAACGTAACCCTTATCTCTTAAAACCTTATATTGCCAGCCTACAAATGCACTGTATTCCTTATTAAGTGACGTGGTATAAAATTCTCTTCTCCAATCAACTAAATATCCTAATCTCATTATTGCAGGTTTAGCCCTTTCTGTATAGTATTTAGCTATGTAAATTGGATCTACAAAATTCTTTATATCATCGTCTGAAATCTTATCTATTCTTTTCAATAGATTAATCAATTTCTCGTCGCCTTTCGCTATTCTTTTTGCCGTTCCAGCTATAGGTTCACCTGTCCAATGCCAAGCCATTGGAAAAAGTACATTGAATCCCTGCATTCTTTTATATCTACCATAAAATTCTCCTCTTGAAGAGGTAAATGCGAATCCTATATGTAAATGGCCATTCATATATGGATACGGAATAGTTATAAAGATTTTTTTCTTATTTTTTATGGGATCAGCTTCATTAATTTTAGCTTTATACCATCTTTCTTGCCACTTCTTTTCTATCTCAAAAAAATTAATTTCTTGTTCGGACATTTCAAGTTAATTTGCTATTCAAATAGTTTATAGTTTCTTTAATCACTTTATCTGATTCAAATTTACTACTAAGATATACTCTAGAAAATTTATTATCACCGCCTCCCTTTCCTTCAGTAACGTTAATAATATTTTTCGCAATTTCATTTGCTCTAATACCTTTATTTATAGCATCATCTCCTGCAAATATCATAACAAACGTTTGATCTTTCTTTTGTGAATAAACTAATAATACAGAATCTTTACTTTCTTTACGGAATATTTCCCCTAGACTTATAATATCCTCTTCACTTAAGTTTTGCGAATCAATAAAATAAAATTTGACTTCCTTAGAATATACAGGGTTATCTTTAATATTTTCATAAATCTCGGTAGCTAAACTCTTTCTTAACCTTTCCATTTCTTTTTTAAGCAATTTATTTTCTGTGACCACTTTATTTATTCCCTCAAGTATTTTATTTAGAGGAGCATTTAGGGTTGTAGATATACTTTTCAACAAATCCTCATTATTTTCAATATATTCTAATGTTTTTATTCCTGCTGTATAAACTATTCTTTCTATACCGTCTTGTATGCGCTCAGCTTTGATTATCTTAATCAATCCTACCTCGCCTGTACTTTTAACATGAGTGCCACCACAGGCTTGATGATCATAATCTCCAATACTAACAACTCTAATTATTCCTCCTTCATATACACCTCCTTGATACAATCCGAAACCATATTTTTCTTCTGCCTCCCTTCTATCCATGAACTTAGCAGTAACAGGTATGTTCATAAGAACTAGTCTATTAGCCTCTTTTTCTATTAATTTCAATTCCTCGTCGCTTATTCTTCTATAATGTGTAATATCTAGTCTTCCTTTTTCTTCGTCTTTATGTGATCCAGCTTGCCATACATGATTTCCTAAAATTTTTCTTAGAGAATAAAGTATTATATGTGTAGCTGTATGATGCCTCATTATATTAATTCTTCGTTCAAAATTAACTTCACCTACAATTTCCTTCCCTTCAACATCTTCTAAATTGCCTTTAACTTTATGCAGTATTACATTACCTGACTTATAAACTTCTACAACTTCTAGAACTTTATTTTTGTAATATATTTTCCCAGTATCATAAATTTGACCGCCTCCTTCTGGATAAAATGCGGTTTTATCCAAGATTATCCAAGATGGTTCAATCGCTTTTATAACTTTTGCCTCAAATGTGCTGAGATACGGATTTTCGTAATATATAGGGTAAGTTGCTGGTATATTTGGAACATTTGGTATTTCGGCTTTTTGAGAAACCTTGGGCATCGTAGCCTCATGTTTCTCAACAATTCTTGTTAGAAAATCTTGTGGAACAGTTATACTGATATTATATTTAGCGGCTTTTTCTTCTACAAATTCAGGACTAATTCCATGTGAATCATATAATTCTATTAACTCATCAATATTAAACTTTTCTTTTTTATTGATCTTTTCCTTAATCATATTTTCGAGCATTATGTCGGCTTTCCTTAAGAGTTGTTCATATTTTTCACTTTCTAATTCAATTACCTCAAAGATTCTTTCTTTGTTTTCAACAAGACGAGGAAAAATCCTGCCCCATAATTTTATTTGCTCTTTAAATAATTCTTCGAGGGTTAAATCTATATTTAATGATTTTAAAGTCTTAAGCAATTTCCTAATGACCAGTCTCCCTAAGTAACCTTCGCCTATGTTAGAAGGGACTAAACCATCTGCAAGCATAAAAAGTACACACTTTGAATGATCTAGTATAGCATACGATCCCTCTATTCTTTTGATTAATTCTTTAGTTTCAATTTCATTTATTCCGACTTCTCTACTTATTTCATGGGTAGGATCCTTATTTTCTAAATAAAACAGAGATTTAGAAGAATGAATAAAAAGTAAATCTTTTAAATCCGAGGAAATTCTTGCTTTATTTAGAACTTTTTCAGCTAAATCTCCATATATTGCATGGAACGCTGAAGGTTTCCCTGATAAATACCAAACGTATCTTTCAAGCCCGTATCCAGTATCTACAATGAATAGAGGTAAATCCTTTAATTTATTTCCATCAATCTCATATTTCATGAATACAAGGGTAGCTATTTCTAAACCATTAGTAGCTACTTCAAAACAAGGCCCAGCATCTCCACCTCCCATCCAAGAATCCTCAATATAACATATAGAGTATGGGTCAATCTTCATACGCGATGCTGAGAATTCTTGACAATATTCAACAGTTTCATCTTTCCAATAAATTATCTTTTCTTTGGTATTGAATGCATGATGAGCCATCATTTCAAATATAGTAAGGTGTCTACCTGCAGTTTTTCCTACAAGATCTATATCCTTAAGTCTTATACAAGGTTGTGAAATTACCAGAGGATTGGCGGGTGGATTTGTTATTCCTTTAGTAACGAATGGTTGAAAAACAGCTATGCTAGCTATTGTCAAAAATATATCTTCTCTCCATCTAGCTAAAACAGGTCTTGGACTTATTTCTGTATGACCTTTACCCTTAAAAAAGTTTATGAATTCTTTTCTAACGAAATTCGTGTCAGCTTCCATTATTTTATTTCCTAAGAAATTATAAGTTACACATGGAGCGCTTTGACAATATTCAAAATCCTTATTAAGAGTCCAGAAAAACCTTTTACAGCTTTTACATTGTTTCCTTATGAAATTATTTTCATAAAAATATTTTAGATCATATTCCTCTTTACCAAATTCCATAAGAAAACAGTCTCAAGATGTTGGACTATTAACTTTACCCGAATAAAGCTGAAAGACCAGCAGATAACGTTTCTTCAGATACTTCTTCTTCTTTCTTCTTCTCTTCTTCTTTCTTCTTTTCTTCTTTCTTTACTTCAGTAGCTGGAGCAGCTTGTGTAGGCGTTGCTGTTACAGCTGCTGGAACAACTGTAGAACTCTTTAAAACTTCTTCTATATTTATTTCTTTTAAAGCAGCAGCAAACATTCTAATTTTATTTTCGTCGTAAGGTATTCCTGCAGACTGGAATATTTTGGTTAAATTATCTTCGTTGATTTCTTTCTTCGCGAAATGCAATAACAAACCAGCATATACGTATTCCATGTTAATAAACTATATCTTTATTCTAAAATAAAAATATTTTTATTCATTTTTTGTGGTCTCAATCCTATCTAGTATTGATTTAGCTAATGCATGCGCCTTAATTACATTGTATTTTAAGCTCTCTTTCTCGGGCAAAACAACACTCTGAAGTATTTTAATAGCATTTGCTTGCGCATTAGAAAGTATTATGTGCAATATTTCAGGTACAGGTAAAGTTGCGTTAATTGCTAATTTAACTGCGTTACTATACGCATCTATCACATCTTTTCTTATTGCTTCAACATCCAAAGTAATACCTTCGACTATACTCCTTCCGTCGAAAAAGAATTTGATTTGAAGAGTTTTGGCAATTGGCTTTATATTTAAAAGGTTTAGTAATTCAACAACTTCTTTAGTTATTTCTGAACCTTGTTTAGTTACTACTGTATCTTTTGTTATCCAAACAGACCCTTCTTCTATTTTAGTCGGTATCTTCAGCTTACTAAATTTGCTCAGTAATGGTCCAGGCGTCAGCCCAGTATTACCTGAAGGGATAACAATATCTACAGGAGCTTTCATTCCAGGTTGAGCAGCCGTATATATTTTATTCTTTTCTAGTAATAAGTAAAACTCGTAAGGATTTAAGTTAGTAAATATAAAGCAATTCTGGTTAACCAACTTTTTCTCCAATTTTTCTTTAAGTTCGGATCCGAACTTTTTTTCTAGCGCAATCCTTACTAAACTGTTTTTTGCAACTTTTAATATTCCATAATTTCTTATTATTTTTCTCAATTCCTGTATTTCACTACTACCTAATCCGACCAAATTTCCTACTATTAGATACTTGTATTTACTAAAGTAATCTAACAATTCGTTGATATATTGTGCTTTTCTAGCTCTTGTAACTTTTTTAGTAGCTCTATAACGCAATGACATTTTACTTTATTCTTACAGGATCAGACATAGTTTTTTTAATATAAACACTTTTAATTCTACCTTCTCCAGCTAGAATTTTTTGAACCTCGTTTATTATATATAATGCGTTTTCAGCCACTTTTTCAATACCATCATTTTCTTTACCTATAATACAACTTATAGTAGGTTGATTTTTGACTCTAATTTTAACACTTTGCTTTAAATCTTTGATTATGCCTGCAACATCTGAGTTTGGATAAATCACCTGGGGCAACTTACCTCTTGATCCTAAATATGGCCCAAGTAATTTTCCTACCAAGGGCATCAAGTCAGGTTGTGACAAAAAAAAGTTAAATTTCTTGGCAATTTTCTTTAATTCTCTCTTATTTCCCTGAAGTTTTTCTAAATCTGTCCTTCTCATTATCAAATCTGCACTCGCTTCTTCTGCTAATTTTGCTATATCCTTCTCTGCAAAAACACAAACCTTGATATCCTTAGATATTTTATTTGGCAATTTAAGTATAAGATTAAATTTGTTTGCAATTTTCTTAACATCAACATCTGATAAGTTTATAATCAATTCGTATGATTGAGTAAACTTCCTCTTTTTAGTATTTTCTAGCTTTTTTAAAGCGTCTCTTATTACCTCAATGTCGGTTTCAGATTTTTGTAAAGCTTTTGACATTGTTATACTTCTTTAAATAAATCATCATAAAGACCTTTATCTATTTCTTTTTGAACTTCTCTAGGATCTTTATTTTCTACTGTGATGCCAAAACTAAGACACGTACCAAGAATCTCTTTAGTTGCCGCTTTTAAGTCTTTTGCTAATAAGTCTTTCATTTTAAGCTTTGCAATCTTTACAACTTGATTTATGGTCAAATTTCCAGCTTTTTGTTTTGCAGGCGAAGACGACCCTTTTTCAACTTTAAGCTCGTGTAATAAGAGCGCAGCTGTTGAAGGTGTGCCTATTTCGATTTCAAATTCCTTAGTTTCTTCATCGACTTTAACAGTTACCGGTACTCGCATACCAGCAAACTCTTTGGTCAAATCATTTATTTTCTTAACTACATCCATCACATTAATACCTAAGGGTGTTAAGGCTGGACCAATTGGCGGTCCACCTGTAGCTTTACCGCCCTCAATGGTAAAGTTGAACGATTTTGATTTGGGCATAATTTATTCCTACTTTCTACTTCTTTATAACTTTTATGTAATCCGCAGAAAGCTGTATAGGAATTTGAGTTGGAGCATCTTTTAAAATTACTCTAACTTCATTTTTACTTTTATCCACACCGATTATTTCTGCAATACTTCCCTTAAAGGGACCAAAAGTTATTTCTACCTCGTAACCTTCCTTAAGTTCTTTAATAACCTCCTTAGGCACTATTAGGTGTTCTATTTCTTTAATGTCTATCATTCCTTTTATTTGTCCTTTAACATGTTTTAAGCCGTAAATCAAGGTAAGCACATCACCCATGTTTTTAGCTTCTATCATTACATATGATCTCATTTCATCCAGTACTAACGCAGAAACTACGGTTGTTTTATCTGCTACAGCCTTATATCTTTCATTTATTATAAAGGCCGTTGTGTTTTCGTAACCAGTTGTTACTCTAACAGCGAATATTTTAGTATCTACTTGCTTACCAGAGCTTTCTTCTTGAACCATAGTAATATAATAATAATACTAAACCAATTATAGCTGTAAATATTAATATAACTATTTGTGGTATGCTTGAAATGTTCAAACTCTGCAAACCAAAACCTAACATGCTAATTACAAAACTGTAGGTTCCAATTATTAAAAATCCGACCCCTACAATTTTAAACATTAAATTAAATTCACTTTTCGTAGGTTTGACTGCTAAAGATAAAATGTTTCTAACAGAGTTCCAAATCGATTTTAATTTTTCTGACAAACCTGACGATGTGTGATATTACTCGCTTTCATTTTAATAAACTTTATTCAAAATAGGGTTATCAAAATAGATTTGCTTGAATGTAATCTATTTTCTGCTTGGTCAAAAACTATAGAATTTTTTCCATAGACCACGCCTTCTGTTACTTCCTCTCCCACATGCCATGGAGCACAATGCATAAAGTAAGCATTTGGATTCATTTCGAATATTTTCTCATTAACTTGGTAATCTCTTAATTCTTTTAATCTAATTTCTCTCTCATTTTCCATGCCCATTGAGACAAAAGTATCAGTATATATTATGTCAGCATCGGATATTGCCTCTTTAATGTTTTCTGTTACCTTTATTATAGAACCCGATTTTTCAGCGAATCTTTCTGCTTTCTGTAGAATCACTGGTAACGGTTGATATTTTTTTGGGGAAGCTATAAAAATGTTTATTCCTATTATAGCAGAACCTAAAATTAAGCTATTTGCAACATTATTACCTCCATCGCCCAAGTAAGCAATTTTAACTTTATTCAAATTTCCTATCTTTTCACGAATAGTATAGAAATCTGCAATAATTTGACAAGGGTGCTCCAAGTCGCTTAATGCATTAATTACAGGTCCATCAAAAAATTTTGCAAACTCTTCAAGATCAGAATGTTTATACACCCTCAATATAGCACCATCAAAGTATCTATTGAGCATCAAGGCAGTATCTTTTATTGTCTCTCCTCTTGCTAGCTGTAGTTCATTCCATCCAAAGTAGTACGCATATGAGCCTAGTTCTTGTAATGCAACAGAAAAAGAGGATCTAGTTCTCGTAGAGTGTTTTTGAAATATCATTACAATTTTTTTACCGGTCAAATACTTTGTCTCTTTTACACCTATTTTTGCTAATTTTTTAAGCATTTCTGTTAAATCTATTAAAGCCAGTATTTCTTGCCTAGATAGATCAGTGATAGAAAGCAAATCTCTTCCCCTGAGTCCCTTTATTATTTCCATAAAATGATCCATTATTCTAACAATTTACTTATTATCCATTCCTTATTAATAGGTATAATATCTTCATAACTTGTTCCGGTACCTACAAATAAGATTGGTTTTTTTGTAGAATATATCAAAGATAAAATTGTACCGCCCCTTTCATCTGCATCTACCTTGGTTAGTATATAGCCTGTGATGTTTAATTCTTTGTTGAAAATTTCTGCTTGATAGTAAGCATCATTTCCTGACAAGCTGTCCACAACAAGTAAAATTGCATTTGGTTTAATCACTCTTACTAACTTTTTCATTTCATTGATTAAATTAATATCGGTATCCATTCTACCAGCCGTATCTATTAATACGACGTCAACATCATACTTTTTCGCATACATTACAGCATCATAGGCTACAGCTGTAGGAGAAGAGCCATATTTGTGCTTTATCATCATAACATTCAAAACTTTTGCATGACTCTCTAACTGTTCTATTGCACCTGCCCTGAAAGTATCAGCACAAGCTAGCAGACATTTAAACCCATACTTATTTTTTAGAAAATTACAAATCTTCGCTATAGAAGTTGTTTTACCTGTACCGTTTATTCCTACAAAAAGAATTATGTAGGGCTTATTTTTCTTAATTTCGTTGATTAGATCATATTCAGGAACCTCTTCCAATAAATTTTCAAGTGCTTCTCTATAAATTGAATTAATTATTTTATCTGTTCCTTCAAATCTAGAAAATTTTTTTGTTTCTAATTTACTAGCAATTTCATCGACTATCGTATGGGCTATTTCTGCAGCTACATTATTTTCTACCAGCTTTAATTCAAATCGCCATAATTCTTCCTTTAAGTCCTCTTTGCTTAGTTCAGTTGTTAAAATTTTCTCTTTAAGCGAATTGAAAACTTTCTTCAGACCGGAAAACATTACCGTTTTGTTTCAGTTAATTTAGCTATTTCAGACTCTAATCTTGAAACTATTAAACTTAATTCCCTTATTATTTTACTTGTGTTCTCCAATGATTCTGTTATTTTTTGTTTCCTTCTATTTAAGAAATCAGTAGCTTGTTCTAAAGTATACTCAATGAATATCTTAGCGCCCACATTTAGTAAAATTTTATTCTCTTTTGTAAGATTAACTTTAAGATAAGAACCGCTTCCAAGTGAAGCATAAATTTCCGTTTGCTCACTCTTTAATTTATATAATTCGTTGATTGTGGAAAGAGTGGTATCTACTTCATTTAATAAAGCAGTTATAGCTGTGAATTCATTCTGATAATTATCTAAAAGTTGCTTATAATACTCATACTCTAAAACTTTTCTATTTATTTCACTTTCCTTGCTGCTCATCTTCTTTAACCTCTACTATATATTCAATTTCAATGTTGCTTCTTTTAGCTTTATAATTACTTCCTAGTCTAGATAATAGAACATCTATAGCATGTTTCAAAGAATATGCGTATACATAAGTTCTAAAAGATAGCTTGAAATCTTTACCTTTTTTTACTATACCCTTGGCTTCGTATTTATTTAGGCTTTTTTGCGAATCCAAGGATTTGTTCAATTTTCGCAATCTCTGCACCTGTGGTCAACCCCCCTACAATTATTCCTTTATTATTCTTAATTATACCTAGCTTAATAATATTACTTCCCCTATTTACTGTTCCTATGTCGCCTTTTACTGAAAAAACTTCCTCAAATAATTTTAGATCATTATCGTCAAAGTAAGGGGACGCAAGAAAACCATTATTATCTACAAAAATATAGCTTGCTAAAGGTTTCCCCTTGTTCAGATAAGCTAATTTTTTTATCTTTAGAGTATTTTTTACAGTCTCGATTTCTTCTTTATCAAAACTTATGTGTAATATTGCGCCATATGAATTAACACTGATTAGGTTTCCCAACGCATTATATTTAGATTGTAAAATTTCTACGTTTTTAAAATATGATTTCAATATCTCTATTTCCTCTTTGGTAGAAGTCCAAGGCAGTAATGCGCCATTTTCATTAGCGACTATGAATACACCGATCAATGGGCTGTTTGAAATATTTATTTCAACAATTTCAGTTTCGAGTGTTTCTATGAAAAGCTTTTTAATTTTGTTATCTATGCCTTTTGGTAAAAAACAAACATCATCTGTAGCAAATGCATAAGCACCTACTATTTCTGAGTTATAAATAAAGCCTCTTGATGTTCCAGCCACTACTGTAATGGTAAAACTAATGCTTTATTTTTATCTGTTAAAACCAACCTAACCTTTATTCTTGAAGGTGGCTTTTTTGCCCCTCTTTGCCACACAATCATGTTAACATTATTATGAATTATCACTTCGTTTAGTTTCGTATATTGAGCTATTCTATTTTTCAGCTCGTTAATAGCTCTTTTAGCTCTTTTTAATTGTGGTGCTTTTTTGGAATTTCTAAGGTTGATAGTTATAACTTTTTCTTCTTTAACTTTTTCGCCCTCTTCTAGAAATTCCTCATAGATTTCTTCTTTCTTTGTCTCAACCTTTTCTTCAACTTTCTCTTCTTTACTCATGGTTTAATTGATGATGTTCTCCAGGTCCTTCTACGATTGGTCCTTCTTAATCTTTTTCCTCCAGGTCTTGTTTTGGCTGTGACCCAAATTGGAACAGGCTTAGATAACTTATTCTCTTTGGCCAGTTTTTTCTTTTTATAAAGTGTTTTGTTTTTGGCCATTATTCTCTTCTTATTATTCTAATTTTTGTTTCTGAAGGTTGCTGCAAACTTTTCAGCATAGCCTTTAATTGCTCATCCGTAATTGGAGCTTTAATCCTCCCATTAAGTGCAAGCTGTATAAGTTGTGCTTCAAGCTGTTCAACAAGATCTTTTTTAACAAGCTTTAATGTTTCCATCCTGCTTCTTGCTTCGGGAGTAAGTATTTTCCTAAGTATTTGTGCTTTCCTTTCTTCCAGTTCTTTTTTCTGTTGTTCCCTAATGTATGCTTCTTCTATCCTTCTTTGATATTCTTCAAGTTTTCTTCTCCTTAGCTCTTCCAGTTCTTGGTCCTCCTCCAACTTTACCACCCCCAGGCTTATATTTAATTAATTCTGGTCTAATCTTTATTAATTCATTAAATATTTTAGTTGATAACTTATTTATTATTGACCTTCCTTGTTTAGTCAAAATTCTTCCCTCTTTTGTTTTTTCCACCAAGCCAGCCTTTTCTAGCTGTTGTAAGATCTCTCTTATTATACTTCCACTACCCTTTACATGGTGTTCCATTCTTTGGCCGTATCTTTTTCTAGTTCCATAAATTGTTCTAAAAGTTTCCACACTCGCAGGTCCTATTAAGTATAGTTTTCTCAAGATTGAGGCGCTTCTTCTATACCACCAGTCGTTTTGTATAGGTAATCTTTCTTTTCCGGTTGAGGTCTTAACGAAGGCCGCCCATTCAGGCGGCTTAATCTCTTTTACATTCTCTTTTAGATAATTTGTTATCTCATTGATGAGCATATCTGCTGGGACGTATCTAGGATCAGTCATATGTAGATACTTTTATTCTTACCATTTATATAAGGGTAACTAATTTTTTCCTTTTCTTCTCTTATTACTCTTCCACAGTTTGTACAAATTTTCACAATTTTTATTTTTGCACCTTTCCCATGAACTCTAATCTTTACGCCATGGGGAGGAATAAGAAGATTGAAGCAACTTTTACAGTAAAGCTTCCTCAAATTTTCCGGTAATCTTAAATTAAATTTTCTTTTAATTCTGATGGCTATTCTTATGCAGTTTATAGCAAATTGGTAATCCTCCTTATATTTTTTTAAGGCCAATCCGATTAGAATTTTCAATCTCTGGTAAGCTAGATCTTTTTGTTTTATTTTTTTGTTCTTTCTAATCATTCTTCATATATCACTGCAAATTATTTATCTAGATTTTTAGATAAAAATAATGTAATGGCCCAGGTTGAGTAGTGGCAGCTCGTAGGCCTGTGGAGCCTATTGCATGGGTTCGAATCCCATCCTGGGCCCTTTCTTTAGGGCCGGTAGTTCAGTGGTAGAATGTCCGCTTCGCACGCGGAAGGTCGTGGGTTCGAATCCCACCCGGTCCATTTCATTCATTAAAAATAATTAGTATTGAAAGCAAAGTTATGTTTATAAATTATGTGCTTGAATTTATTTTAGTTTTAGTTTAATGTCCGATCTCAGTTCAGGTGAACTAATAAAGTTAAGGAGGTTAATAAAAGAATTGAAGAGTAAAGAGGGCAGAGGTACCGAGCTAATTTCTCTTTACATTCCTGCAGGTAGGCAAATTGCTGATATAATGGACGTATTAAAAAGCGAATATTCACAAGCTGGTAACATAAAGGACAGAACTACGCGCCATCATGTGCAAGAATCTCTAGTAAGTATAATGCAACGATTGAAATTCTTTAATAAGGCTTCAGGAAACGGATTAATAGTATTTGCAGGTTATGTCGCAGGCGACGCTCCAGGAAATGAGAAATTTGAAATATACTTAATTGAACCTCCAAAGCCTATTTCAACATACTTATACAGATGCGATTCAAGATTTCATGTTGAAATATTGGAAGAAATGTTAAAAGTTGGTAATAAGTATGGCTTAGTTGTTATAGATAGGGAAGAAGCTTCATTTGCTATTCTTGAAGGAAGCAATCTAAATATTATAGAAACCATCACATCAGGTATCCCAGGAAAGCATAGAGCTGGAGGCCAATCTGCAAGGAGGTTCGAAAGGGTTATTGAAATAATGGCCCATGAGTTTTATAAAAGAATAGGAGAAAGGATGGTTAAGTATTATCTTCAAGATAACAAGGTTGACGGATTAGTTGTAGGAGGACCTGGTCCTACAAAAAATGATTTTTTAGATGGTGATTACATTCCTGGAGATTTAAAAAAATTAATAGTAGGCGTAGTCGATTTGGGCTATTCAGGAGAAGAAGGTGTATATGAACTTTTGCAAAAAGGTAGAGAATTATTCCAAAAAGTAGAATTAGTTAAGCAAAGAGAAGAGGTAGATAATTTCTTGAAATTGTTAAACGAAGATCCAAAGAGGTTAGCAATAGGAGTTAAGGAGGTTATCGAAGCTATAAATCAAAAGAATTTATCCAAGTTGATCATTGTGGAAGATGTTTCTATAACAAAGATAGAATATTTATGTTTAAATTGCAATAACATGAATCAATTAGTTTCGGGAAATGAGCCTCTATTGAAAATTAAGCAAAGTTTAAAATGCAATTATTGTGGCTCTGAGAATGTGAAAATTATTTCACAAACAGATATAACCGATGAATTGGTCGATAAGTCTATGGAAATAGGTGCTGATGTAATATATTTAAGTAAAAATATAGGAGAAAGTGAATCCATAAAGTCTAATTTCCAAGGAATAATAGGAATATTGAAATACTGAAAGGTTTCTTTTTAAACTATTCATCATATTTTATATTGTCGTTATATGCAGTGGGTTTTAAAAATAGGCGGCCATCTGATAACAGAAAGTGAAGAAACTTTTATAAGCTACGCAAGAATTCTTGACAAACTTTCTTCAAAATACAAGAATTTTCATATCGTAATAGGAGGAGGCAAATGGGCTAGAAGCTATATAAATATCGGAAGATCTTTAAGTTTACCCGAATCGTATTTAGATTTTATTGGTATACATATAAGTCAAATTAACGCGCAGATAATCCATGAAAGTTTAAGCAATAAATCAGATTTCTCTTTCGTAAAAACTTTTGATGAATTGGTCGAAAAAATAAACGAGGGGAAAAGGATAATATGCGGCGGTTTATTTCCTTCAATATCGACAACTACTGTAGCATGTTTAGTTTCTGAATTAAGTAGGGCTTCTTTGTTATATGCAACTAATGTCGAGGGTGTTTATGATAAAGATCCTAATTTATACAAAGATGCTGTTTTTATCAAAAAATTAAGTATTGATGAATTAGCAAAAATTCTAGAGAAATCCATGTCCATTTCTGCAGGAGAATACAAGCTTTTTGATCCACAATCTTTACATATAATTAGGAGGTCAAAAATAGTTGTAAGAGTATTTAACGGAAAAAAAGAGGAAAATATAAAAAGAGCTTTAGAAAATGATGATATTGGAACAATAATTACACCCTAATGCAGGGGTGCCCGAGCGTGGTCTAAGGGGCTGGACTCAAGATCCAGTGGCTAAAGGCCTTCGTGGGTTCAAATCCCACCCCCTGCAAAAAATTAAATAAAAAAATTAACTTTGTACTATTGCTACAAAAGGTATAGTACCTGCAGTTGTTTGTAATACCCCGTTAACATTGGTATTTAAGGTTATGCTAGTGCTGTAAGAAGCGCTAAAGGATACCACAGCGCCCACCCCTACAGTTACTAAATTTGGTGTATTAGAAATGATTGTCCAAGGTACTCCATTGACTATAACTCCTGTTACGTTTACAGGAACGTTACCAGAATTTTTAACTGTTATATATAATGTATAATTATTTCCGTTCTTTGCGATCACAGGAGTACCAACAACAAGCAGCGCACCTTGTTTGCTAGCTGATGTGCCTAAACTATACATCCAAGTAATTACTACGCTTGCGATTGCAATAGAGGCGATTATTAATAATACTGCAACTATTGGACCAGATATATCTCCTCGTCTTTTCTTAATAACTTTTCTCATCGCTACTTCGTCTTTTTATTTTAATATTTAAGCCGCTACCGTATTGTTAATTGGAAATATTTTTATTTCGTTATTTGAATATGAGAAGATAAAGTAATATCCTATTCCTCCACCTATTACAGGTAATATAGAAGTAACATTTTCTGAATAACTTGCTACCGATATTCTTATTAATGTAGAATTAACAACATTTATCAAGACAAGGTATTCAGAGTAAATTTCAAAGCTGATATTCGAGTTATAGTATTTTTTATAAAAATATATTTCGTTCAAAATGTTTTCCACTTTTTCTTTATAGTTTTTCAGAAAAATTGAATAATTTACATTTTGAAAGTTATAGAACATTATAAAAGAAGACGTTAACAAAATCGCCCCTAAAAATATCAACGCGAATGTATTAATTATCTCTATTACAGCTTTATCCATTATACAGTTGCTTTTAGGATATTGATTTCTATCTTAGTAAAACTGAATTGAACAACATCTCCTTTAAAAATGATGAGATTGAAGACAACGTTATTGTTTATTTTGCAAACAAGGATATCGTTATCTAATATAATCCAAGTAACTTGTGCCACTTTTTTAATGAAATCAAAGGTTATTTCATTTTCGTTTTGAATTAAGTATGAAGAATTTGAAGTGAGATAAATTACTTGTATATAATATAAAGTACGGTTATTGGGCAACTTTGTAACATTGATATTATAAAATACCAATGGAATCAAAAAATCTCCATTAATCAAATAAACAGTTTTATTCGATACTAAAACATTAGATATTGCTGAAAAGTTGCTCGCGAATCCTATTATTATATAAGATAAAGGTATTTGCATGTATTGAAATCTAGTTTCACAGGTTAAGCTGGTATTAAGCAAATTATCTAAATATAATGTACTGTTTCCTAGATTAACTAGTACAGAGAATTCGTACAAATTGTTGAAGTATGCACTATAAATTGTTCTTGCAAGATAATTAAGAATATCCTGTTTATTAAACTGTGGCGATTTATGGTAAATTATATAATAGTTTGAAGAATAGAAGTAATAAACCGATATTGTGGCAAACGATAAAACAAATACAATGATTAATGCTTTAGTTAATAAATCTGATACATTCACAAAAAAATTTTTTGCTTTATTATTTAACCTTCTATAAACCAGATACCAAAAGTGTTACGTTAGAGTACTTAGAGGGTAGCAGTATAAAGTTATTGGAATGTAAATAATATATTGCTACACGTAGGGAATAAATTGAACCACCGTAAATAATATTTATCTCCCCGTTCATATCTGTTTTGTAAATTCCAAAAATTATGTCATTAATAACTACCATTACTTCCGCATCACTTATAGGCCTTAAATTAGCAAAATTAACAACCTTAATTTTTACACCGTAGCTTTTATCTGAATTTATCATGCTAATTGCGACGGTGGAGTAATTGATGTAGCTAATACTGTTATAAACATTTGCTCCATCGAAAAATATGCCTACAATTTCGATTTGACCAGTGATTTCGTTAACCAAGTTTTTCACAACGTTTTCATTAATTGTTACCTTAAGATAACCACGGTTATCTATGAAATTTCCTTCTACGCCAAAAGGTAGTATAATAACGCTTAGTAATCCACTTTTATTGTAAATAGGATAATTCAGTGTTTTCCAATAATATCTAAATATCAAAATTAATTGATCGTTGAAATATAGTGAATCATTTAATGCTATTTTTGCTTCATCGATTATTAAGTTTGTAGATGCTTGAATTGGTAGAATTATAGATGAGATTTTATTGTAATAAATAGCAAGATTCGCAGTAAGGTCCACAGTGTAATTTCCTTTGTTAAAGCTTAGCGCAATATTATTTTGGTTATTAAGAATTATGTATAAAGATGTAGAACCGCTTAACGTATTATTTAAAGTTATGTTTGGTATTTTTATTATAGTTTGTATTTCAGTTGAATTATAGTTGTTAACTAAAAAAGCATTGCTTGGAGTTGCTTTAATAATTATATTTTCAATTAGAATCTTTATTGGAGATAAAAGAGATAAAGTTATTCCTTGAATATTCAAATAAAGTACAAATTTAATTTTCTCTCCAACTATGCCAATAAAGTAATCATTTTTAGTTAGATTTGAACTATTTCGATTAGGGTCTATAATAAATAACTTAGCTTGAACTTTGTTTAAATTGCTAATTTGAGAAGGATTACCATTATTTTCAGGTATCATGTAGAATGTTATATTTACAACCATGTTATCTCTAACATATATAACTCCACTATCAGGGTTAGGATAATATAAATTGTTATCAAAAGCAATTGGTGTTACTTTAAACTGATAATCTCCTTCAAGTAGATTAAAGCTTATACCGTTGCTACCTAGCGCAGACTTTGTTATATTTCCTATTGATACTTTCCATATTAGATTGCTTGGGACTCCTTTTTGAAAGAAAGTCACATTAAAAAGTCTACCTTTAATATATAGCGAGATTTGCTGATCTTTTGCTAAACTCTGTATTCTTAGTGTTGCAGTTGTTGAAGGACTTAGAACGTCATTTATTAAGATTGTGCTTGAACTTGCCCAGTGGTCAAACTTATAATTACTTGGATAATTAGCTTTTATGGTATATGTTCCAGGAACGTAAGCAGTTACTCCGTTGTCATTGTAAATACCCCCATTGAAAATTATTTGAGCATCTTTTGCTACTTCATATCCTACTGATGTAATGAGATATGTATGAAAATACAGCCAAGGTTTCCTAATATATAAATTTATGTATGATCTATCAGAAGTTTGTGATAAAAGCTGAACTGAAGTAGAAGAATTATACGGATTTTTTATTACTATATTTGAGCTTGAACTCCATTTAACAAATATGTAATCCAAATCAACGTATGCAATCAGATTGAAAGTCCCAACTTTGTAATCTGTACATGAGTTTAAAACATAAGTGCTACCATCGAAGTTAATAATTGCCCCTTGGCCATAAGATTGCTCCGTACCTATAGGCGTTATGAGATATCCTCTAAAACATAGTAAAGGACCATTTAGGTTTGAAAAAACGGTTGGGATGTTTATCGTAGCTGCTATAAGCAAGGATAATGTTAGTAATATCAATAACTTTGTCCTGAAGTTGCTTAAGTTCATCAAAATTTTTTTAAAAGTTTTTATAAAAACGACTAGTCTTTTGATTCTCTTTTTTGCGAATTAAAAAGATTTAATTGATCAAATCAAAGCATATTAGATGGAAATATTAAGCCGTTAATCTTCCTTTCAACGACTCATTGAATCAATTGAATAAAGGATATTAGCTATTAACAATACTTAATTTTCTCATTTCACCAATTAAACTGTATTTCTAATTAGATAAGAAAACTTCAATCTCGTTTGGCTTACTATAAAGTAAACTTATATGGCTCATTTGTGTTGCTACAACTCTCTCTCCAGAGAAGGTTACTTTATAATATATAAAATTTGAACCGATATTGACAATTAGATTGTTAGGATCAAGAATAAAAGACTTCAAAGTTCTGCTATCTACTGAAGGGTAAAACATAATTGTTCCGTTTAGATAGAAGTCTATTCTGCTTCCGGGCGTTAGTATTAACTCGATGTTTATGGATGTTTGAATTTTTCCGTATATATAATTTATTGCATTATTAATTTTGACTAAATCTTTAATTAAAACATCTTGATCCAAATAACTGTAATAGTTAAGCAATTCAGTGTAACTAAGAGAGAAAGATATTGATATTAAAATGATCAAACTTACCGTTACCACTATGTTTGATAATATAATTGATGGCATTACACTAGCACCCAGCCAATAATTCCATAGGAATCCTTTAAGCCTATGATCGTTTTTCCTATGCAGTTTGCAGGTAGTATAAATTCTAAATATGTTTGGCCTCTTAGATAAGCAAAATTGCCATTTTCACTTCCGTTAACTAAAGGCTCAAATTGATTTGTAATGTTAATTCTTTCGTTTCCAAAATAAACTTCATATTTATAGTTCAAGATAACTAAATAATAATTATATATGCTAGAATTGGAGATCACAATTTTTGCTTCGCTAACTATCATGTAAAAATTAAGTCTAAATATACCATTCTTGAAAAATGTCAGATTGAAATACGAACCTTTGCCTTTATTTAAACTTCCATTCAAGTAAAGCAAATATGGATTACTTGTAGAATTGATGTAAAATTTCATATCAGTTTGGCCTATTATTGCAGAAGCCTTATTGAGGGTGTAGTTGTAGTAATGCAGTGCAAAAATTTTGGTTAAATAAATCGCTAATATGTTGGTTTTAGGATTAAAATCGCTTTTATTGTAATTCATATTGATGTATTTGAAGCCTGTTTGAGTGCCATTAGCTAAAGATTCTTCAATGAAATAAAAAAGTTGGATATATTTGCTAGTTGGTTCAGAACCTTGTATAATATAATCAACACCGATTTCCCTTAGAGATAACGAGAATAATATCAACATTATAGCTAGTATCGCAACTATAGGAATCAATACTTGTGCTTTTCTCATGCCTTACTTATGGAAACAACAAAAATAAAGAAACCAGTTGAATTCTCTTCATAAAAACCATTAATTATAAGATAAGCGGATATTTCATTTTGTGAAGTAAAATCAGCAGTTTGATATGACCATATAATATTCCAGTTTTCATCATATAAGGTAATCTTGAAACCGAAATCTTGGGGTATTATTTCATTACAAACGCTTATCAACACACTTGGATTTTCAAACACATATTTAAGGTAACCATTCTCTACTATGAATCCTATTACATTACTAGGTATTCCATATTCGGTACTTATGCTGTAACTGGAAAAAGGCGTGTAGAACGTATAAGAAATCGTTACAGCTCCAATTATGATGAGAGAAGAAAGGAGTGCTTCTATTATTCTTGCTTGTGATCTAAGTTTCGCCATATACGTAAACTTCAACGCAGGTTAAATTACCTTTCAACAAGCATGCATAATAAACCGCCTTGTTTACAAAGTTGCTGGGTTCACTTCCATTTTGATATATAACCTTGACATTTACGTCACCGTTAACTATATAGAACAAACTAATTTTAATAAAGTACATTAGTCCTTTACCTATTTTTCCTTCGCAGAAACCCGTAAGATTTACATTATTGTATGATTTTGTGTTTAAATAGGCTAAAGCAATATTCTTTGCACAACTATTCAAGAATAATGTAATTTCTTGCTGTTGGTAGATATGTAATAAATATGTTACGCTGCTTAAAGACCATGTTATGATCACTATTATTATGAAAGCACTTACAACGGTCTCAATAGAACTTTCCATTACTTCCCCAGATACCAATCAGATTGAAAGTTTGTAAAACAAAAAAGGCAATTAACATGCATATCATCGCATTCTTAAATCCTTCTACATGGTCATATCCTAATGATCCACCTAAATAGCCTAACATTGCAGAGTTGATATAAGCTGATATGTTTGCTATTAAGTAAATCCAATAAGGAGCAGTGTTGAAGGACAAAAAAGAGGAAATTGTGTATATTGTGACAATAGAACCGAATGCATTAATTAAACTTCCTAAGACTGATATTGATATCGAAATTGAAACTCCTAATAATGCTGTAACAAAGTAGCTAGAATATTTGAAAAATCTGGTTCTAATTTTATAGACTCTTCTACTATTATCTAATCTTTCAACAAAATCTGCCAAATCATTATAAATAGATGGATCAGCACCTACCTGATCTGTGTATTCAAGTATGCTGAATAATTGCTTAAACAGTAATGGAAGATTTTCCTTTGTCAAAATTGAAGTAATGCTTAAACCCAATCTTTTAGAGAATAGCAGCTTTTTTATGAATAACTTGACGATTTCTTCAACTCTTTCTATTACTTTTTCCAATGCTTGCGAAGGACTTATACCTTTTTTTGTTTCCTCAGCAATTTCTCGAAATACTTTAGGTATTGAACTGATTAGAATCTCGTATATACTCTGTTTTTTATAATTAAAATAAAACATGCAAAGTAGGAAGGACATTAAAGCTATAAACACTAGATTATCCAATCCTATAATTCCTTTTAGATAAAAAATTCCAAGTAAGGGTGTAATAGCTATAAGCAAAATCCCCCCATACTTATAATCAAGGCTTATTTGAAGACTTAAATGTGAAGGTATGCTTGTTCTAAGCATAAAGAAGAATGCTACAAAAAATAAGATAGGAACCAAAATGAAAATGACCAAAGCTAAACCCAAATCTAATCCAGTAAAAATAGCTGTGACGATCATTGTAATTGGAACCAATATAAACACCAAAAGTTGGGAAGCTAGTAGAATATTAAACTTCTCAAGTAAGTTCTCAATTCTCTTTTCTAGAAGTTTAAAGCTATCTATCATTTTATTCTTGATTAATTTATGCAATTCTATAGTCTCGCTCGCAGAAATTGTTTGTAATAAGTCTCGCAATTGATCACTTTGAGCGATTCTAGAATACTTTGCAATTGCATCCATCGGATTAAGAATGTAAAGAATCTTTATTTTTTCAATCTGATTGAAGACTTTTTTAAAAAAGCTAAAGAATGGATTTTCATTAATCACTGATAAAGTAAGGTAAGGGTTGATACCTACTGTTAGAAATGATGATAGCAGTGCATAGAGCATTTGGATTTCTTTTTCAACTCCACTACTAATTTGGTTAGTTTTTATCGAAGGATAAAATAATATGAACACTAAATAAGCGTTGCCTAAAATAACGATTATTACGAACCAAAAACTTAACTTAAAATAAAGAATCATGAATAAAGAAAGAATTGAAGATATAGTATATAATAGTAAATATAATACCATCTTTTTGCTATATTCAAACGGATTCTCATTTATCTCAGAATAAAATAACTTTGTTTTGTAATTTTCTATTAAGTTAAATTTCTTATTAAAAAAATTGAATATTGTTTCTATTCTTTTATTTACTAGAATTATGGAAAATAAGAAAACGATTAAAAGTATAATATGCATTAATGTTATACCGTTAAGAAAGCTAACAGTTATCACTGATACTAAAATAATTAGTGGAACACATATATTCAAAAATGAAATATTTGAAAATATTTTAGTGCTTAAGAACTCGTATTTTCTCTTTGTAAGCATTATTCGAGAACTATCTCGGTTCTCTTGGGAATTTCATCAAACTTGAAAGTATCAGGATCTTTGTAAAACTCCCAAATAACTCTACAAATATTGCTGTAATCTAAGTATTCATTATTGCTTAAAGCTATTTCTTTAACTTTGTTGAGGAATTTTACTTTAGTTTCAAGGTCTTTCAGTAATTTCTTCTCATCGATACCTTTTTCTTCCATAATTTGGATCATTGTAGGAAGTTTGATGATTTCTTCTAGAGAAATAGTCTTAAATGTATCATTTTCACCATCGTAAGAAGTTACTTTATAGAATTTTGCTTCTTTAGTGGATGTGGAAAAATTTAAATCGTATAAGCCTGTCACTCTTCTATGATATGTGACAATTTTTTTGCCTTTACTATTTTCCTTGTATTGCGATACTTTACGTATATCAACTATTGAATGTAATGAACTTAAACTTCCAGCTTCAACCTTTATTGGATCGCTTAATAATCTTTCAATTGCAGAGCTTGGTGATTCAGCATGAAGACTAGTAATACCTCCATGGCCTGTCATTATCGCTTGCGCCCATACTCTGCCTTCTTCTCCTCTAACTTCACCTACGATCAAGTAATCTCCACTCATTCTTAATGCGTGCTTGACTAAAGAGAACATATCTATGTTCCCTTTTTCATCTAAGGTTATGCTTTCCCTCGTTACCAATGGTATCCAATATTGATGCGCTAATCTTAGCTCAGGTGTGTTGTGACAAATGAAGTTGTTGGCAATAAATTTTCCTGTATCTAATACTGTTAAATCATATACTGTTTCTCTTTTAAATGATTTTTCAACATTTATAATTTTTTCATTTTTTATACAATTATGTTTTATATTTTTATTTATATGGTAATTATGATAAAATGCAATTTTATCTATTAAACTATGGTCATTAATTATAATTTCATAATATTCGTCATTCCCTTTACTTTTCTTGATCGCAATGCTTTCTATTCCAAGTAAAAGCAGTAAAGTCTGGATAGCTATCATTTCATCCCTGCTTTTCACTCTGATAAATTTGTATTTGTTATCTGCTTTTTCCTCCACCAAATTGTTTAGGATTTCTTCTCTTGCCTCCTTTCCGCTATAAATCAGCTTTTCAAAAAGTCTTGTTGCTTTTGCCTCGTTTATATTCGTTTGTAAGATTTCATATGCGCTATTGAATTCAGTGTTTACAGAACCTGGGTAGCTTGATGATTTAAAACTTGATATAATGTTTGGATCTTGACACCGAATCGCTAGTGAATTAGAATTAAGGATTAAATCTTCTAAATTTAAATTAGCCAATACGGCAATCGTATCACCTACTTCTAATAGAGAACATTTAACAGGTATCAGAGTTTTACTGTTTTCATCGAATTTAAATAATGAATGATCAGCTGTTACTTCTATCTCTTTTCCTGATTCTGTAATAATTTTGACGAATTCTTTAAAAACAGTATGTTTATAAACATAATCACATTTTTTCCAATTTATATTATTATTTTCATCAATTGTTAAGACATATAGATTATCAACTTTTAAGAATCCTTCTTTTTCTTTATTATTCATTAAGAATAAACTTTCAATCAACTCGCCAATTTTTATAAATTTTAATTCATTTTCTAATATACATAAAATGTATGCATCTCCGCAAACTGAGTCTTCAACTGTTATGACAGTAGAATTATGCGGTATGAAGTTTGTCAGGGAGTTTATTAGGCTCGTTTTACCATCACCCATTCCACCGATTACTAAAACTGCTTTTTTATTCTCTATCAATTTCATTAGGTATGCGGCACTTACCACATCTATCGTATTCTTGCATAATATGCGTGTTATACTCCAAGGATTTTCAGGAAATTTTCTTATAGTTACGCTACTTCCTTTATAACCTACTTCTTTTTTATAAGTTACAGTTATTCTTGCTGTATCAGAAGATTTAATTGAAAGCATTGGTTTAAACATGCTCACGCTTTTCCCACTTTTATAAACAAGTTTCTCTATGTAGAGGTCCAGCTCATTCTCATCTAGAATTACATTTGTTACCATTTTACCATAATCAGAGTGCACAACTCTTGCAGGAACATTCGGTGAAGGAATTTGAATATCCTCAATTTTTTGGTCTTTCATTAAAGGCTCTAAAACACCGTATCCAAAAAGTTCTCTTTCTAAATAATAAATGAGTTTATTTTCGTATATTCCAAACTTCTCTAATACTTCTCTAAATTTGTTTCTGTCATCTACTTGAATACTTGGGAGTTTGTATACAAGATCGTTTATTATGTTGTTTAAAGTTTCAATTTCGTTTTGAGCTATTGTTGGGTCTTTTATAAGGTATCTTCCATCTGATGTAATAATTACGTAAGATAATCCTATTTTATAGTTCTCTATTATATCTAAGTTGGTTTCATTAACTGATAAACATTTAAAATTTACTTGTATATCGCTAAATAGCTTAGGTGAGGCTTTATTAATCTTCCTCATGATTTCTTCCTTCTCTAAATGAATTGTTGAATAAAGCTAGCAGTTTAATACTCATTTCATCAATTTTTTAGGGAAAAATATAAAAAATCCTAAAAGTAAATTTGTTTTGAATCTTAATATACATGTATTGCGGGGGTTCCCGAGCCAGGTCAAAGGGGCAAGCCTGAGGCGCTTGTGCGTAAGCGCTGCGTGGGTTCAAATCCCACCCCCCGCATAATACATTTAATGCTTTCCTTTTGGTTCATTATGAAAACCAATTTATAGTTTCTCAAGTAAAATTATAAAATAGAAAAGCCTCGGTAGCTAAGCTGGTATAGCATCCGCCTTGTAAGCGGAAGGTCGTGGGTTCGAATCCCACCCGAGGCTAATTTATAAATGTCAAAATAGTTTTAAAGTCGTGGTCTCGGATTTAGGTATTTTCGGTTTAGGCACAATGGGAGCAAATTTGGCCTTACAGTTTTCAGAAAAAGGTTATAAAGTGAGCATATACAATAGAACAAAGGAAAAAACTGAATTATTCATTAAAAGCGTTAAGCCTAAAAATGTTCAGGCTACATTCTCTATTGGGGAGTTTGTCAGATCTCTAAAAAGACCAAGAATAATAATAATGCTTGTTAAACCAGGTAAGCCAGTTGATGAATCGATAGATAATTTATCCAAGGAAGTGGAAAAAGGTGATATGATTATTGATGCAGGTAATTCTTATTTTAAAGACACAGATAGGAGATATAAAGTATTAAAAGAAAGGGGGGTTGAATTTTTAGGATTAGGAATAAGCGGGGGGATAGAAGGAGCCAGATATGGGCTAAGTATAATGGCAGGGGGTAGTAAAGAAGGTTATTATTTAATTAGAGAAATTTTAAACAATATTTCTGCAAAATATAATGGTTACTTTTGTAACGAATACTTTGGTGAAGGAGGTGCAGGACATTTTGTGAAAATGGTTCATAATGGAATAGAATATTCCTTAATAGAAAGCATTTCTGAAACTTATTATATACTTAAAAATCTTCTAGGTAAAACAAATGAAGAAATATCAGATATTTTTGGTGAATGGAATAAAGGTGAATTAAATTCATTTCTTCTTAACGCTGCAAGTGAAATTTTAAAAATCAAAGAAGATAAAGGATACCTATTGGATTTTATTCTTGATAAGGCCGAACAAAAAGGAACAGGCATATGGACTGTTCAAACTTCTCTTGAAGCCGAGGAACCGATACCTAGTATACAATCTGCAGTAATAGCTAGAATGTTATCAAGCAAGAAGGAAGAAAGAGTTAAATTATCGAAATTCTTTTCTCTTAAACAAGAAAGGGATGCAAACGTTTTAACAAGGGATGATTTAAAATGCGCATTATCTTTATCTTATTGTGTGTCTTATTTACAGGGAATTAAACTTCTAGAAAAATGCAACACCTTTTCCTACGATTTCAAGTATAAGGATTGCTTAAAGGTGTGGAGAGCTGGAAGTATAATAAGAAGTAGTTTTCTTAATAATTTGTTTTTAATTAGCGAAAAAAATAACAATCTTTTTGAAGAAACGTTTATTATTAAAACAATAAGAGAAAATATTGGAGGATTGATTAAAACAGTTTCAACGGCTTTGAAATCAAGCATGCCATGCATGACTTTGGCAGCCAATTTGAATTACATCTTGTACTTGTTCACTGAAAATCTTCATGCAAATCTAACTCAAGCACTGAGGGATTACTTCGGAGGCCACGGTTTCCAAAGAATAGATAAGCCAGGAATTTTCCATATTCAAACTCCAATTTTGGATTAATCTTTTACCTGTTCTAATATGCTTATTACTTTCCAAAGTGTCGTCCTTATATAGGGCGGTACCGTTGGGTCCTGTGTGACTTCTTCTATTCTGCTAATGCTATTAGCAGCTCTGATTCCATAGGAGGTTATCTTTTTGTCGTTTAAGTAGCTAATAGCATCTTTACATGCCTCTTTAACTTGTCTAGCAACACCTATATCCTTAAGTAAATTGTTCAATATCTCAATTGCCTGCCTTATTTTCTCCTCGTTGGTAGACATTCTTACTTTTTTTGACTGTATAAATAATTATTAAAGTTATTTAATATTAGTTTAAAGTGGTTATGGAGAAACGTGATAAGGATTATGTCACAAAAAAGATGGCTGAACTGTTAAAAGGAGGGAATGTAATGTTGAGTGATTCTTGTCCTGATTGTAAAGTTCCATTATTTAAACTTCGCGATGGAAAAATAATTTGTCCTTCATGTGAAAGGGTAGTAATTTATGTGAAGCATGGTGAAGAATATATGGTAAAAAGATATCAAGCAATCGAAGAAATAATGAATACAATAACTAATAAATTAATAGAGCTTAATGTATCGATTGCTAACGAAGATGATATTTTAAAATTAAATGAAAAAATGAAAGTTTTAAACAGCATTTTAGAAGCCTATGATAGGCTTGTGAAACTTAAGAAGGAAAAAGAATAATGAAAAATGGGGATTTAAAGAAAGGAATTTTCATTGTTATTGAGGGAATAGATGGAGCTGGAATAACTACAAACAGCAGATTGTTGGTTGATTGGTTAAATGAAAATCAATTTAAAGCTTTGTATACTAAAGAGCCTACCGACAGCCCAATAGGTAAGTTGATAAGGGGGTATTTGAAATCAAGTTCGGATCTGGATCCATACTTAATGGCTTTACTTTTCACTGCAGACAGATCGCTACATGTTAAAAACTTTATAATTCCTAATTTAGAATTAGGAAAGATAATAGTATGTGATAGATATTTCTACTCTACCTTAGCGTATCAATCAGTTCATGGTGTTGACTTTAATTTAATTTATAAGATGAATAAGAATTTTCCTCAACCCAACTTGGTACTATTATTAGATGTAAAACCAGAAACAGCTATAAAAAGGAAGCACGGTGATAAGGAGTTTTATGAAAATTTAGATTTTTTAAATGATATAAGAAAAAAATTTTTAGAAATGGCCTCAGATTTCAATTTTGTTGTTATATCTTCAAACGAAAATTTAGAAACTGTTCAAAATAAGATAAGAAAAGTCACAAACTATTTAATCGATGAAATTTTGGAAAGAAAATGATTAATTTTCAGCTGAAGTATTGGGGGTTTATCAAAGATCCAATTTACGGATATATACATATAACCGAAGAAGAAAAAGAGGCAATAGATACTAAGGCATTTCAACGCCTTCACAGAGTTAGACAATTACCTCTTGCTGATATAGTTTATCCTGCAGCAGTTCATACTAGATTTGAACACTGTCTAGGTGCTATGCACTTAGCAAACTTATATCTATCTAGCTTGCCTATTGAAGTTAGTTATGAAGAAAGTAAAAAAATAAGGTTTTCTTCGTTATTGCACGATATCGGTCATGGACCTTTTTCCCATTTATTTGAACCTATTTTGCTTGAAAATTTCAAACTCGATCATGAACATGTAGGAAAAGAAATTATAATAAGAAGTGAAGTCGCAGACAAGCTTAAAGATGCAGGAATAAATCCAAAAGAAATTGGAGAGATTATAACTGGGGAGGCAAAATCTGTAAAGAAATATTTAGGTCAAATCATTAAAAGCGGATTAGATGCAGATAAGCTTGATTTTATAAAAAGGGATAATTTCCATAGTGGAGCAGGATATGGAAACATAGATATAGAAAGACTTGTTACAACAATGGAAATATGGAATGATGAATTATCAGTCAACATGACTGCACTATATACTTTTGAGATTTTTATTTTGAGCCGAATAAAGAGTTTTGAAGCTATATATTTTCATAAAACATTGAGAGCAGCTCAAATCCTTTTATTGAAGGCTATCCGATTTACACTTGATGAGTTTGGATTTTTAAACAAATTTAATGTGGATGAATATCTCAATCTGGACGATTTTAAATTATGGCATCTTATTTCTCAAAGCAAACAAGGTAGTAAATATTTATCAAGAATAGAAAGCAGAAATTTAATAAAATGCGCTCTTGAAGTAAAAATAGTTGGCAACATTATTCAAGAGAATTTAAATAAGATATTAAATGAGATTAAGGAAGACATTTCAAAGAGAGTAGGCATAGATAAAGAAAACATAGAATTCGATTTATCTTCTTTACCTTCGGTTCCTTATCATAATGCCTATACCCATGACCCTTACGAGATTCCTGTAGTAAAAAATGACGGAGATAAAAGAGTTTATAAATTATCAGAAGTTAGTAGCTGGATAAGGGAACTTAAACCAGTTATTAACATTTTTAGAATATATACTGAAAAAGAACATAGAACAAAAGTTGCTGAAGTGGGCAAAAAAATACTAGAAAATTATGAAATTTTTGAAGAATCTATTTACTGAATATGTCTCTTTTCAGAAGTTTATTTTTAATCATCTTAGCTAAATAAAAATCTATCTCACAAACTAATGAAATATTTATTTTTTAGTAAGGCTGGATATATTTCAAGATCTCATTCAATCTATCTTCATTTACAGGGATTTTTGATCTCATATACTTACTAATTGGTTTTTTGAAGCTAATTGTGGCATCGATTCCCAGCTTACTTCCTAAAGCAAGATCTTGGTCTGCAGAGGGATCCAATGATGAAACAGTAGCATCGTTAATTACTATTATTCCCTTTGATGGATTTAACCTTGTAGCCAAGGCCCAATGTACTTCTTCAGGATTATCTGGATCTATATCCTCATCTACGACTATAGCAATTTTCAATGAAGGATGTGCTGCAAAACACGCTGCTATTACGTTTTTTGCATCTCCTTCCCTGATTTTCCTAACAGATACTACTGCAATGAGCCAGCCACAGCCTCCTTTTATGAGCCTTACCTTTCTAACGAAAGGTGTTATTCTTTCGACATATCTATGAATTAGCACTTCTCTACCTAATCCCATTAGCAGATAATGCTCGTTCCCTGCAGGAAGAATATCTTGGTAGATTGAATCTTTATTTACGTAAATTTTAGTAATATGAACAACAGGCTGCTTTCTTATGATATCCGGAGTTCCAGTGAGATCTGTAAAAGGACCTTCTTCAAGTTCTTCTGACGGATCAATGTAACCTTCCATTATTATTTCACTTTCACTTAATGCATAAACTCCGTTTGCACATTTAAATTGATGAAGAGAACCATTTAACAACCTATTTGCTACATGAATATGATCATATCCATACCTTGGAGATAAACCTGCGGAAAGATATACAGCTGGGTGGGCTCCTATACATATAGCTATGTTTAATACTTTACCTTTTTTCTTTGATTCTTGGATCATTGAATAAAGATGTCTAGGAACAACCCTTATTCCAAAAGTCTCATCATCTATTTTCATAAGTCTATGAACAGATGAATTCTGAATCTTTTCTTCTTCTAACCTTCCTATTACAATTCCTGATGTTATATAATCGCTTTTCTCACTCTCATAATGCTTTGGAATCGGTAAGTCGGATATTCTCATGTTGGGGTCGGGTTTAAAATAGGGTCCGCTTATTAAATCACAGGGTAAAGGATTTTCAATCGCGCTGTAAATTTTATCATGGTAGTTTTTATCATTAGCTCCAAATGATTCTAATAATCTTTGCCTTTTAGAGCATAGATTTCCCACAACTTTTAATTTATATCCTTCTACGTTTTCAAATAAAACTATTGGTCCATCATCGAGTTTCTTTAATACGGCGGATATTTCATAATCTTTTTTTATACTTGCTTTGATAGTTACAATCTCTTTTTTTACTTGATTAAGATAACTCTTTAAATTATTTGTGTATTCCACGATTTTATAGTTAAAAACTAAGTATTTATGAGTTGGACTTTAAAAAGTACTTGCCCTATGATGATTTCAGGCCAAAGCAGTTTGAAATAGTAAGCAAAGTTTATACAGCTATACAGAATAAAAGGAATGCGATAGTAGATGCTCCAAATGGATTTGGCAAAACCTTAGCAGTACTAATATCAACTTTACCTTTTATACATGAAAACGGTATTGTGTTTTATCTTACAAGGACAAACAGAGAGGTAAAAAGGGTCGAAGATGAAATTCTATTGATATCATCTAAATTTCCAATACCTGCTATTTCAATAAAAAACAAAAAAGATAGTTGTGTTAATGAAAATTTACTTAGATTAAACATCTATGATCATGGTAGCTTTAACAGTATGTGTAATATGTTAATTTCTAATAATAAATGTATATATTTTAAAAATTTTTTTAAAATAAAACAAAAATTTCTCAATATAGAAACAATATATTTTCCAATGCTTGGATCAACAATACGTGATCTAGGTATAAATGTTAGTTGTTGCCCTTATGAAATCCAAAGAGTTCTGATTAGTAAAGCTAAAGTTATATTATCTACCTATAATTACTTTTTATCCCCAGACATTCTGCTTGACTTTAATATATTAAACAGAAAATACGAAACTAAAATACTAGTAATCGATGAGGCACATAATATTCTAGATTTTGTAAGCAATCTCTTCAATCAGGATGTAGATATTGGTGAGATAAGCAAAATTGTAGATAAGTTGATTAATACAGAATTAAGAGACTTTACTTATTTTATCATAAAATTTTTTGAAGAACAGTCATCAAAAAATCGTTTGAAGCTAACTTTTTCAGAATTTATAGAAACATTTGGTGGGAAGGTTGAGTTTCATGAATTATTAAAAATTATGAATAAAGAAATAATAAATTTAATAGCTAAAGATCAAAAGAATTTATCCAATATTTTATATAATCTATATAACTTTATTAGAAATTTAGCATACTTAAACTCAAGCTCTAAAATATTAATTGAAAGAAAAAATGGATCCTTGATTGTTCGCTTATTAACGTTGGATTTTTCAAATTACTTTGAGACAATATTCAAGCCTTTTACCTCTAAAATATTTGTTTCAGCAACTATAAAGCCACACGACTTTTTCATAAAAATGCTTAATATTAAAGATGTAGATATAATTGAAGCAAATCCTTTTAAGGAGAGTAAAATATTTAGCATTTTCGAAGTTTCTACAAGTACAAGATATGTGGAAAGGAATGGTGAAACGTTTAATAAATACTGTGAAATGGTCTGTGAAATAATTGAAGCTTCAAAGAAAAACACAATAATATTTTTCCCTTCATACAATGTTTTAGAATCCATCCTGAAATCGGATCTCATGAATAAAGTAAAGAAAACACTGTATATTGAGCAAAAAAACATGGGTGAACATGAAGAAGAAAAAATAATGACTGAATTCAAAGAGGGAAAAAATAAAGTTCTTTTGGCTGTTCAAGGAGGGAAGTTTTCAGAAGGAGAAGATTTTTATCCTGGAATAATTGATGTGGTTGCAGTAGTAGGGTTAGCTTATGATCCTCCTTCGCCTTCACTGAATGAGCGTATAGAATATTACGATAATTTATTTCCACTCAAAGGCTGGTTGTACGGTTCTGTATTGCCTGCTGTGAGAAAGGCTATTCAATCTTTAGGAAGAGCATTTCGAGGCCCTTCAGATAGTGGGATAGTAATTTTTTTGGATTCAAGATTCAGTGAAGAATATGTAATGAATTATTTACCGTGGTGGTATAAAGAGAAGAAAGTCGCAATTGCTTGGAATTTCGGAAAACTTAAGAGAATAATAAATAAGCATAATAAGTTAAGTTAATATATTCTTAGAAGTAATCTATTTTAGTCTTTATTATTATGCAAAAATTGGATCATTTAGAAGAATCTGAAGAAGAATATGAAGCTGAACAAGAAGAATTAAGAATTGAATCTTCAGCATATGAGGCGGAAACTCCTAAGAACTTAAGCACTAGTATACTACTATCAGTGACCTACAGTGGCAAGTATGGGAAAGCTTTAGTTAAGCTATATAATCCTGAAGATGGCAAAGTATATTATTGGTACGATAATACTGGTCATAAACCATATTTCTATACCGACATTCCTGAGGAAGATTTAAGAAATAATCCATCTATAACTCTTCATCCAGGATTTCTTGGATTCGATAGAGTTGAACGTTATCATCCTATATTTGATAAAAAGGTAAAACTAACTAAAATAATCGCTAAAGATCCATTATCAGTAGGTGGACAGAAAAATTCTCTTAGAGAATACTTAAAGAGCAAGTGGGAAGCTAACATAAAATATCATTCATCATACATATTTGATTTAGCTCTTATACCAGGCGCTCCTTATAAAATAGTTAACGGGGAGCTTTTAAGGGATTTTAAAGATGTAAAATTTTCTGAAATAGAAGAGCTCTATAAAAACGAAGATCCTGAGTATCTTCAAGCAGTTAAGGAGTGGATTACAATTTTGAATCAGCCTATTTATACAATAAAACATGCTGCAATGGATATAGAGGTTGAGATGGAATCCCCTACTCTTTTACCTTCACCTAAAAAGGCAGCATCTAAAGTCATCGCAATTTCTTTTGTAGGAAGCGATGGATTCAAAAAAGTTCTCATACTTAAAAGGAACGTTGAAATAGGAGAAAGGCCTGCTGAACTTAAAGATGTCGATGTTGAATTTGTGGATGATGAATTAGCTCTTTTGCAGAAAGCTTTTAGTATAATCGCATCATATCCAATAATTTTTACTTTCAATGGTGATAATTTCGATTTGCCATATTTATATAATAGAGCTCTGAAACTTGGCATACCTAAGGAAAAAATACCTATAGCATTGGGTAAGGAAATTGCTATGGTTCTTCCAGGGGTGCATGTTGATTTGTATAAATTTTTTCATAACAAAGTAATTCAGATTTATGCATTTGCAAGAAGATATGATGAAACGGATTTAAACTCGATAGCTAAAGCGTTGCTTGGAACCGAGAAAAAGGTACTAAAGGATTTTATAAATTTAGTACCTCTTTATGAATTAGCTTTATATTGTTTTAATGATGCTTGGATAACTTACAATTTGGTAAACTTCAATAATAGGCTAATCCTTAATCTGATAATAATTCTAATGCGAATAACTAAACTTCCTATAGAAGATGTTACACGGATAGGTGTTTCAAATTGGATTAAAAGTATTGTAGCTTTTAAATTAAGGAATAGAGGAGAGCTTATACCTAATAAAGAAGAGATTGTAGCTGCAAAAGGTACACTTGCTACTACTGCTATCATAAAAGGGAAGAAATATCAGGGCGCTAAAGTAATTGATCCAATTCCAGGAATACATTTCGATGTTGTAGTCGTTGATTTTGCTTCTCTGTATCCTTCCATAATAAAAGTTTGGAATATTTCATATGAAACGATCGATTGTGTTCATGAAGAATGTAAAAGTAATAAATTACCAGGTATTTCGCATTGGGTATGTAAGAAAAGAAGAGGAATTTTAAGTCTTTTAATAGGTAGCCTAAGGGATTTAAGGGTTAGTTATTACAAAGTCAAATCAAAGGATCAAAGTTTAGATCCACAAACAAGGTTCCAATACGATGTTATACAAGCCTCAATGAAGGTCATCCTAAATGCAGCTTATGGTGTATTAGGAGCAGAGACATCGGATCTATATTCACCTGCAGCGGCTGAAAGCATAACAGCTATAGGACGCTACAATATTGATAAAACCATCGAAATTGCAAGAAGCTTAAATCTAATGATCTTATATGGCGATACTGATTCATTATTTATAAAGAATCCACCGAAAGAAATTCTCCATAAATTCGTTGATATTGTTGAGAGTGAATTAAAAATAGATATAGATGTTGATAAAGTGTATAAATACGTCGTATTTTCACAAAGAAAGAAGAACTATTTTGGTGTAACGCAAAATGGCAATGTTGATATAAAAGGCTTGATGGGAAAGAAAAGACATATACCTGAATTTGTTAAAAAAACCTTTTACAACATAGTGGAAATCCTTAAAGAGGTGAATAAACCTGAAGATTTTATAAAGGCAAAGGAGAAAATAAGGAATTTAACATACGAACAGTATAGGTTATTAAAAACAGGACGTATTTCGCTTTCAGAACTTGCTATTAAGGTAACAATGAATAAAAGTATAGAAGATTATTCAAAAACTACTCCGCAACATGTAAAGGCAGCAATTCAATTGAGGAACTTTGGCTTAGAAGTTAAGGCAGGGCAAAGTGTGGCTTATGTAAAAGTAAGGACTCAAGAGGGGGTTAAGCCTGTACAACTTGCTAGATTAGACGAAATAGACATCGGCAAATATGTTGAAATGATGAAAAGCAGCTTAGAGCAGTTGCTTGAGCCTGCAGAAATAGATTTTGAATCTATACTTGGTTCAAATAACTTGGGAGTTTTTATGAAGTAGATTGAAGTGCAGACTTTAAAATCTCTTTAGCTTTTTTTAAATCAGGCTTACCGTTTTCATCTAAAGGTACACGACCCATTACAAATCTAATCTTATCCTTTTCATCTTGTATGAAAACCTGTGGGACTTCAACACCGCCATATTCATCTTTGACGCCGTAAGTTACCAAGAAATCCCAATCTTCGTTCTTTATTTCTAGGCTTGTATTGGTTTCTTTTGAGACTTCCTCTACAACTCTTTTTATATATTTAGAAGATTCTTCCCAATCCGCAACTACAGCGATGATTTTCTTCCCTTCCATGTTTACTTTATCAATTTCATTGTAGAAATATTTATAATTGAATTAAACTTAGCACAAAACTTGTTATCAAATCTCCAACTATTATAGTAAAAACGAGTGAAATCGTTAAATAAACCAAAAAAGGCTGAACATTTTCAGCCCAATAGTAATCACTTTCGTAATAACCCTTTCTTGATTCAATATCTTCAAAATTCATTTCGTTTACATTTCTAAAAAGTTCCAACTTTTTATTGCCATTCCTATTAACTATCAAGGAAATATAGAATTTCTCTCTCTCCATTTTATCTTTCTTAATCTTTTCAGAAAGGAATAAAAGGGCTATTTTATCCTTAAGGGTATAATTTTCATCAAACAATTTTCCTTCTTTAAGGAACATTCGAATATTTTTAATCAAATTAACCATTACATAAAAAACTGAAAGTATTATCCCGTTCAAAACAACTGCTAAAGGATAATCAAGTGGCTTAATAAGTAATGTGCCGAAACCAAAATTTGGAGGGAAAGGTAAAGCTAGAGATAAAACAATAATTGCAATACTGTCAGCTGGGCCAAAATGAGCTAAATAATAAATCACTCCAGCTATTATTGAATTAATTAATATTATAAACAAAAAGGAAAAGAGGTTTATTGTATTAATAAAAATAACCTGAAATATGGTTACTGGCAAAGTTAGCACAGTTAGTAAAATCCATAATAAATCAGACACTTCTCTGAACTTCAAATCGAAATAGGATGCAAAAATGAAAATCGCTAGTGTTACCGCAAATTTATAAAAATTTAAGATATTATCAAGGATCGCTATGTTCATGGATTATCAAATAAAGTTGTATAGTTTATATATAAATGACACATATTTAGCTTAAAAATATGAAGCTTTTCAATACAACGGTCATAGTGTATTTGTCATTGATGCATTTGTTAACTTACTTTTACTGTCTAAACGTTGTAAGAGTAGGTTTCATTCTTACTTACAGCATAACTTCTTTATCGTCTTTAATTTTGATATTGATTTCCTTTATAATCTTTATTAGGAACTATTCTAATTTGTTCAAAAAAAGTTATTTCCCCTATATTTTTACGATCGCATTTATCATTCTACCTATAACTATCACGTACTATTTTCCTTTAATTTTTTACAAGCAAATAATAAATATTACACAATACTTTCTTCCAAGCATCACTGTTGAATTTATTTACATTTCATATTATCCAACTTTTTACTTAGCTACTCTTCCACAATTTTTATCTTCAGTTTTTTCTGCTTTAAGCGTTTACATACTTTTATCATTTCGTAGGTTTAAACTTCAGAAGTAGTTATGTTCATATTCCTTACCAGAGCAAAAGGAGCATAGGTTGGCACTTCAACTTCCCACCATTTTATAGGATAGACAGTTTTGGATAACGCTTCAATTGAATTCATCAAATTAATGAAGTTATCACTTAATCTTGCACCCACTAAATAGCTTTTAGCTTCGCCGTTCTCAACTTCAATAACACCATCTCTTAAAACTGTAGAAAAATCTCCTTTTCTGTAATTTTGATATCTTAAGTACCAACTGTTGTAAACTACCAAGCCATTTTTTAGCTCTTTGATAATTTCATCCTCGTCCATTTCTCCTCTATCTATAACAATCGCCCATGGGATTGGCATTATAAGACCCGCATTCCCTGTGGATTCTGTATTGAACTTTTTTGCAGTCGTTAAATTGTGCAGATAGTTCTTAAGAATTCCTTTGCTAATTATTTCTTTTTTATAAGTTCTGATGCCTTCATCATCGAATCTAGCATATCCTGGAGATTCTTTAAATGTAGGATCATCATAAACTGTGAGTATTTCCTTCGCAACCTTTTCGTTTAATTTATCAGTTAAGAAAGAAAAGCCTGCTTCTACACTGAATGCTGATGCGCTCAATGCAACCCTTTCCATTAACTGGGCAAAAATCATGGCAGAAAAAACTACATCGTATTTCCCAGGTTTTATTCTTTTAACTGGTAAACTTTTTTCAAGAATATATGAAGATTTTTCTACTAATTGCTTAGTTTCTAAATTATTAATACTCCTTGAAAAGCAAGCCCATTGGCCTGTTACATTAACGTCGTTCAAGCATCTATGATTTAATGTAACTGTTTCTCTTTCATCTTCGGCATCCAATCCTAAAGATGAAAGCAATCTGATTTTTTCTATTCTCATCGTAAAAATTCCTGCAACTTCTTTGACTTTCTTGCTCAAACTTTCCTCAATAACACTTTCCACAATATTTAATGCTTTATCGTAATATTCACCTGCACTGACATCGGTTGGATTTTTTTCCATGAAATCTCCACTTTTTTTAAGTTCGGCATAATTTGGATCTTCTTCTAATTTTTTAGCTTCTTTGATCAATAATTCTGAATAAGCTTCTGGATCGAATTCTGTATCGCTTATGTTTGTTATCAGATATCTTTTGTTATATCCAAGTTTAACAACTAAATCCCATGAATTGTTAATAATTGGTATTGTTACCTTGTTTTTTGCATATCTTATTATTAACTGTTCAGTTGTTGTCCTTTTTATTAATACATCGCTTGCTCCTTTACTTTGTAATTTATTCAATAATGTTTCGATTTTTCTTTCTAGGTCGTTCATCTTATAACCACGTTTGAAATTTTAATTGTGGGAGCTCCAAACCACACCGGTATTCCCTGCATTGGATCTCCTTTCCCGCATGTTCCAGCATAGAATTTTAAATCTTTTCCTATTGCAGTTATGTTTTTAAAGTAAAACCCAGTAGTAATTTCCAGAGGAACGTTAGTTACCATTTCTCCTATTTTACCATTTTCTATTATATAACATTCTAAGCCAACATACTTCTGATTCCATCTAGTATCGTCTATGTTCCATTCCATATAAGATTTAATGTATATTCCTTTTTTCACACTTTCAATAATTTCTTCAACTGAATAATCTCCCTTTTCTATATATGTATTGGACATACGTATTAAAGGTTCATTAAAGTAAAATGAAGCTCTTGCTGAACCATTACTTTTTGCTGATATATAACTTGCATATTCTCTATTCATTAGAAACTCATTGACATAGCCGTTTTTGATTAAATATTTTTTCCTTGCAGGCACCCCTTCATCATCATAAACGTAGTAGCCGGAGGACTTTTCAATCAAAGGTTCATCGATGATGTTAAGTTCATCTACACCTATTTTTTCATTTCCAAGCATATCAATTCTAGCGTAAGATAACCCTCCTTGAGCGGCTTCCCTTCCCATTATTCTGTCCAATTCAAAAGGATGGCCACATGCTTCATGTGAACTCAATGCGGCAATTTCACTATCTATAACTACATCATAAGTACCTTTTTCCTTTAGAGGCTTTGCTTCATTAAGTATTTTACTTAGAATTTTTGAATCTCTTTCCAAATCTTCAATGAATTCATCATTCATTATTTCCCATCCCTGCTTTCCACCTGTACTCTTAGCTCTTTGAACAACTGTCTTTTGCGAATCAAAAGCAGTAAGTAATCTATGGATCATTATATAGGGGGCCTTATGCTCAATTTTCGAACCTTCACTATTCATATACAGTTTGAATTCTTCATTAGCGTTAATAGAAAATAATCTCAAAGCGATTCGTGAATCTATTTCAGATATCGTATTATCAAAATCCTTAAAGTTCTTTACAACATCTTCTTTATCTTTTTCTGTGGGTGCTTCTTTTGGCTTAACTATGCATGTATCATGATATGCTCTTTGTCTTTCGATGTTAATTTTTGATTTAATTTTTGTATTTTTGGCAATTTTTAAGGCTTTTCTACAGGTATTCAAAATTTCGCTTTCTGTAAGTATGTTGGTCGAAGCAAATCCAAAAGAACCATCGACCAGCACCCTTATTCCAATTCCCTTTATTTTCCCCGTTTCGTATCCTCTTAATCTTCCGTTAATGAAATAATAGCTAACGTGCTTTAAATCCTGATATCTTACTTCTGAAAATACTGCTCCTTCTCTTACTGCAAAATCTATAGCTTTATAAATTAAATCCTCCATCCAATATAGAATACCCTAGTTACTATATTTGCTTTAAAATATAAATAACCCTAAGAAAAGTTGCATAAAGTGCAAGAATTATAATTATAATTAATGCAATATTTAATATTTCATTATAGAGCGGGTAAATCAAAGACAATAATATCAAAACTAGCAATCTTTCCCCCCTTTCACCTATAGAATACTTAACTGTTATAGGTACTTCTTTAAGCAACCCCTCAATTTTTGCTCTAATAAAAGATGGAAGAGTTGTAAAAAATACTGTAAGAGAGACTAATAACCAGTTAGCGAGGGATGATATCCCTAAGAAAATAATCGGTATGTTTTCAGTAAACCTATCTAACATTGTATCCAATATTGCTCCTTTTAGACTTTCTTTATGTGTTATTCTAGCTAATGAACCATCCAAAATATCTATAAATCCCATTATCATTAAGAATATACCTGCTATAAGAGGTATCTTATAGTAATAAAACAAAGAAGCTAGTATACAAAATGGGATGCTTGTAAGTGTTACATGATTTGGTGTTATTCCAACTTTGTTTAAATTATTTGCCAGAAATGTTAGATAATTATCCAATACCTCCCTTAATTTTCCAAGCATTAAAAGGATAGAATTCCATTAATTAACTTTAATACCTCCATTTTACCGACGGCCTGTATTAAAGATACTAGCTTTGGTCCACTGTTTTGTCCTAAAATAATTTGGTAAAGAATTCTGAATCCTTCCTGTGAAGTTAACCCTTTACTCTTTATTGTTTGATATATCTTGTTTTCAAGAATACTAGCTTGACTTTCATCCCAATCGTTTAAAATATTGCTTATTTCCTTTAAAAACTCAATATGTTGCTCATTTAAACTGCTTTTTAGTTGAACAGGAGGTTCTTTATTCAACTTTATTATAAGCCTAGAAGGAGCGTATTTCTTTACCCAATAAGAAACTTTGCTTATCATTTTTTCAAGAAAAACATAATCTCCTTCGTTCAAATTTTCTTTAGTTATGTGTCCTGTTCTTCTCAATTTTTTAATCGCTTCTTCTACTTTGTTAGTATGAGGTAAAATTTGAGCTATTATAGCTAGGTAGGAATAAGGAACTTGTAAGGGAATTTCTTTAGGTGGGTTAAAATCATTCGAAGCTAAATAACTAAACTTTATATCATGTAGCAGTTCTTCATTAAATGGCTTTTCGATATTAAAGTAGACTCGTTCAGCTTTATCATATTCCTCATGTAGAAGTGGAATTGTGCTAGATGGATCAAAGTCTAAATGAGTTTTAGCTTTCATTATCAGATACCAATACTTTAACACTTCAGGTCTACCAACTCTTAGCCATTCATCTACATCAAAAGAAACACCTTCTGAACTTCCCATAGGTTCTCTTTTATTATTAACTACTAGATCAACCCATTCATAACCGAATCCTTTCGGAGGTTTCATGCCGAATATTTTAGAATAAAGTTCATTGCAACTATCTCTACTCCCTCCAGCTGCTGCATGATCCTTTCCGTAAAGCTCTACATCAACCTTTAAAGCGTACCATAGAGCCACCCATTCAGCCCTCCATTCAAGTTTTCCCTCATATATTGATGTTACACCTTCATTCCCGCACTTCTCACAATAATAATGGACCTTTTCCTCCTCAATTTTTGTAGCTTTGGTGGTTAGTATATTGAAGCATTTTTTACAAAGGGGTTTAAAAGGTACCCAATTTTCCTTAAGCTTCTCACCTTTATATTTATTTAAAATTTCTCTTGCCTTATCTCTATTTTTTATAAGTATGTTTATTGCCTCATGCATTCTTTCATCTTTCTCATAAAGTTCATGCGTGAAAACAGGTTTAGCTGTTATACCATATTCTTCGTAGCATTTCTCATAAGGTTCGTAAAAATGTTCAACCCAGTTTGAATGATCACCAAAAGGATCGGGTACGTTCAATATTCTTACGCCTTTCCACTCCTCAATAAACTTCTTTGTTACCAAAGGTTCTTTAGCCTTTAAAGGATCTTGTGTATATATTGTAACATAATGTTTAGCTTCTTTTCCCCTGTTTTTGAGTATTCTATAGATTACCGAAGGATATATTACCTCGCCTCTTAGTTTACCTATATGGATTGGTCCTGATACAGCCATTCCTCCATTAATGGTGTATATTTCTTTGTTCTCTTCTTCTATTTCGTCTACAAATCTTTCAAGCCAAAATTTTACCATCGATACTGAGACTTCCTTTCCTCTTCAGATCTTACTTTTCTTATACCTCTAAATACGGCACATGATACGCAATACACAACCGTAACAGGAACCTTCATAATCCTAGCTCCTTTCTTTTCAAGTTCAGCAGCTAATTGTGGATCAACTATACTTTGTTCTCTAGTTACTTTTATAGCTTTTCCCCTAGGTATCAATCTACCACAAGCATCACAAGATAATATTGAATCTCTACCTTTAGCCCCCTTAGCTCTACCCCTACTTTTTCTCTTTTTTGTCATAAATATTATTTTATTTAATACAATCTATATATTGTTGAAATTAGTAAGTTTTTGCCATATAACCCATCCTTTCTGTCTCAGAATTACATACTACACATTTTCCTTTTTCCCTTTCTAAGTAACTGTAGCCCAGAAAGCTAAAACCTGTCAATCTTTTATCCAGATCTTGCCCACATTTTTCATTTTCACATATGTTAAATTTAGCAACCTTTCTTTCTTTCAAGACATTCTCTATTTCGTCAGTACTGCTTGCCCTTATTATTCTATTGAACATTTCCTTTCTAGCTTTATCTTTCAATTGGATTTCTATTTCAGCAAATGAAAGCTTTATCTGTTTAAAAAGGTTATCAAATTCAACCTTTTTCTTTTTGCCTGTTCTCTCAGCAAATAAAATTTTGTTCTCTTTAAGCTCCTTTGGTCCTATTTCTATCCTCAATGGTACTCCTGCTCTTTCCCATTCATAAAACTTTTCTCCAGGGGTCTTATCAGTTCTATCATCTAACACAACTCTATAACCGGTAGCTGAGACTATTTCATATATTTTTCTTGAATAATTCATTATCTCTTCAACGTTTTCTTCATAAACTATAGGAACTATAACTATTTGAATTGGAGCCAAATCTGGAGGAATAATAGCACCTAAATCGTCTCCAAAATGAATAAGCAAAGCAGCAATTGATCTCTCAGAAATTCCGTAACTGTTCATATGATAATAATCATAGGATCCATCTTTTTTCATAAATTTTGCATCAAATGCTCTTGAGAAATTTTGTCCTAAGTAATGTATCGAACCTATCTGTAAAGATTTTCCATCTGGTAAAACTGTATCAAAAGCTATTGATATCTCCGCTCCAGGAAACCTATCCCAACTTGGTCTCTCTACGGTAATGAAAGGTATTCCTAGTGTATTAAAAAATTTACTATATGCATCGTAGGCCTCCCTAACTATCTCAATTGATTCTTCTTTGGTTGCACTAAAGGAAAATGCCTCTTTGAACGTGTTTACTTCCCTTACTCTTATCATTGGGTGTGTTGTTTTAGTCTCGTATCTAAATATGCTCACAATTTGATAGACTTTAAGCGGTAAATCTCTATATGAGAGTAGGAAGTTTTTAAAAACAACGGTCATCGCTGTTTCGCTGGTTGGTCTTAAGGCAAGCTCCATATCAAGTTTCTCATCACCTCCCTTTGTTACCCAATATACTTGTCCAGTAAAACCAGCTATATGCTCTGCTTCTTTCTCCAACATTTCTCTGGTTATTAAAAGGGGTAAAAGGACTTCTTTATGTCCTGTTTCATTCAATATTTCCCTTAGTATATTCATTACTTTACTTCTTAAGAAAAAACCGTTTGGAAGCCATATTCCGCAACCTTTTATGGGATAATTGCCATAGTCGTATAACTTAGCGTTTTTTATAGCTTCATAGAACCATTCCATCAAATTTTCAACCTTAGATACCATTAAGGAAAATTAAAGATAGTTAACTTATAATATTTTAACAGCTAAAAGGAAGATTTTCTTGCATAAATAATATAGCCTGTATGTCCAATCATTACCGTTCTTGGCCTTATTTTTCCAGTTTCGGTCTGATATTCTCTTTCAATTAGTTCAACTCCGTGTATATCTTTAAAATTGTTTTCTCTTAATGAAATTGTTAATTTTTCCACCTGGTTCACTGTTGGGCAAAAAGCAACAATCATTCCAGAATCTTTTAAGGCTTCTTTGGCAGGCTTAACTACATCCCAGGGATTTCCTATATCAATTATTACAGAATCTACTTCTTTTTCTTCAATACCTTCAACAGGATTTTTGTTTTTAAACGTAACATAATTTATAAGACCAAATTTTTCTGCATTTTTCTTAGCCAACTCTATGAACTCTTCATTTATATCATAAGTATATACATGTCCCTCAGGCCTTACATGATAAGCTAATGCAATCGTTAATGCCCCACTTCCTGTTCCAATCTCTACTACTTTGCTTCCGCTGTTTATATTAGAAATAAAAATTACGTAAGCAGCATCTTTAGGATAAATTATTTGTGTTTTCCTTTGTATCTTTTTAATGATATCGTATAGATTAGGCTTGGCTAAAAAAAGTTCAAAGTTTTTATTCGTTTTAACTACTGATCCAAATCTTTTGCCTATTATATCGTTCATATCTACATAACCTTTATGAGTATGGAATCTTTCGTTTTGTTTTACTTTAACCAAAAAATTTTTCTTCTCGTTTAAAATGATCAGCACATAATCTCCATCATGAATTACCGTATCCTCCATCTTTGATTTTTATCTTAAGACTCTTTACAATTTCGGTAGCAGTTTTTGCATCGTTGTAAACTCCGAATTTTCTACATTTATCAGTTCTAAACTTTTTTCCGCATCTGCTGCATATCTTTGTTTTAAAGTATACATAGAAAGCTTGTATTTCACCGCAAGAGGGACATTGACCAACTACGAATCTACTCATAAAATTCCTTTCTTCTTCAGTTCGGTCTCTAATTCTTCAAGCTTCTTTAATATAAGATCAATCTTTTTTTCCATACTAACTATCCTTTTAACGATTTCGAGCTCATATTGTGAAGAGAAGGAAGATATTGATGGAAATCTATCTAGAGGGTTTAAATATTTAGCTTCTGGAAATTTTTCTCTTTCCATGTTTAATCAAAATTATAATATTTATGCAAATAAATAAATTGAATGACGGTTTTAAAAGAACTTGTTAAATTTTCAAAGAAGGGAATGCAAATTTATTCTTTGCCTTATTTAAAGAGAAGAGCCCTCTTTTTAAATGCGATTGAAAACTTAAACTTTGTTTTCTACTGTGGTATAATTTTAAGACTTGAAAACGCTTTAAGATTCGGTTGGAACTTTCTAAGCAAAGTAAACGCTGAATTGTATAGAAAAGGAATTTTATCGGTATTTGTTTCTCCTCTTTGTGCTGAATTGACTACGGCTAAAACTTTTGATTCAATATTGGATTTTGGTTTTTCAGCAATAGTGATTGAACCAGCATTTATCAAAAACAAAAATTTAATTAAAAGATTTCAGGATGAAGAAGTAGGTATTATTCTTCTTTGCTACATTGACAACAGGGAGTTTCCCATCAATACGATACATGATATAAATTTTGTTGATGGAATAATGCTTGAAAATCCTACTAAAGAAATAGTTGATAAATACATTTCATATAAAAAACCAATAATTGCTAACATTAATGAGAAGGAAACTTATTCTATAATATACAAACCTTAAACCAGAAAGGTTAAGGACCTATTAAGACTTTCCCCTTTATTTCGTTTTTATTCTCCTCTTCTTTTCTAAACAAATCCAGCAATGCGTATCTTATGAGTTCACTACGATTTGTAAATCTTCCTTCTTTTATCAATTCATCGATTTTTTCCACATATTTTTCAGGTAGCTTTACTGATATTATCCTCATATGACCCAAGTAATACTTTTAACAATTACTTAAAAGAATTATCATTCTTTATTTTTAAAATAGTTTTAATGGAAGTTGGAATAAAAAACCAGTATTCTTTTGCACCAAAAATCCCGAAATCTATTTCAAAAATAGGTTTATTTGGCGATTTGATAAAGGGGCGTTTTCCATTAAATTCTTTGGTACTTATTTCTGGAGAAGGAGGCATCTCTAAATCCTTAATAATTCAAAATTTATGTCACGAATTACTTCGAAACAGGTTCAGATGCGTATATTTATGTGTAGATGAGCATCCAATTTCGGTTTATCAAAACATGATTTTAGCAAATTTAAAGGTTAAAAATTACATAAATTCAAATAAATTAATTTTCGTAGATTGTTTCTCTTATAAATTGAAATTAAACTCTGGTTCAAACTCTGATTTCCCGACCGTGTACATTCAATACCCAGCAAATCTTCATGAAATATTAGATATTCTATCAAATCTAATAAAGAACGGTTCAACATTTCCAGCTAAGTCGGCGATTTTCATTGATTCCTTTACCGAGTTGGCATCTAGATACGATATAAATTCTTCTTTGGATTTCATCAAAAACATTCGATATGAGTTTTGTAAAAAAAGCTTCATCCCTGTTTTTCTTACATTTCATTTTGGTATTAAATTATACGAAGATCTTGAGCAGATTATAGAGTATCATGCGGATGGCATTTTTGATTTGAGGTATGACCCTTATTACCTCCAAAAAGGAACACTGGTAAAACAATTTCGAATAAGAAAATTAAAAGGTGTAGACCATGATTCTTCATGGCATTATTTTAAGATAATAAACGGAAAGTTTTTCGTAATAGATGGTAAAAAGTTAGAAGTTGACGAGTTTAAATACCAAGATATAAATGAAAAGTGGAGTGAAGACCGAAAGTATTGATTTCGAAAAGTTAGAACTAAAACTTCAGGCGAAATTTTTAATATTGGCTTTAAAGCTTGTGTACAATTTAAAAGTAAGTAGAAAAAATATAAGAAAATTGCTTTACATTGCATATGGATTAAGCAATAAAGAGAGTAAAGTTCTCTTGGAAACTTTAAGAGGAAAAATTTCAAACAGAAGCGAAGAAGTAAATCAAAAATGCATCAGAGAATTAATAAAATTTTTAAGCTTTGTTGGAAAATATAATGGTGTTATTAAGATAGTTTTCAGGATTGAATATGAGTTTTAAAGATTTTGAGGTGTATGAAATACTAGTTAATAATAATGAGCATGCAATATCAAAGCTAACTTTGATTAGACATTTAAGCCCAATATTAATAGAAAGAATTTACAGAAGCTTGCCGATTAAGGCTTTTACGATTTCTCTTAAGAATAAACTTTTTTTAAACATAAACATTTCCTCTTCTGCTACACGAAAAATTTTCAATCATTCAGTTGGCGAATTAAGTTACGATGCAATACAAAAATCTATTATAATTTACTTTGAAAATGAAACGGATAACTTTGAAAAAATTGGCTACGTTTCTGAAGGTCTTGAGAATTTAAAGAATGTAAGATCAGGCTTGATATTAAGTTTAGAAAAAGTAAAAAGTTAAACCTGAATGAATTGTGGTTTTTCCTTTAATGTTATAATAGGTATAGATATCCATCCTGTTCTTGTTTTGTCCGAGAAAGTCACTTGTTCACCAGAATCATCAACCTTAATCAATAAGTACTTTCCTTCTTCTTTTCCAGAATAGTAATAAAAAATCGGTATTCCCTTCAATTCAAAGTAGTCATGATAAATTGCAAGTAACCCATAGAAGTTCTCACCGTTATGGTTAAAGTGAATAATGTATGCAGGCTGTCCCAATGTAATCATCAAAGCTGCGAATCTTGCAATATCCGATACAGTAGCAACTCTTAAGCTATATACGGGCTTTATTTCTTCCATTTATATGTATTATTACTTTCATTTAACTATTTAAGAAATCTATTTTCTTAAAATGTAGAATGAACTATTCAGTTTTACACCGTAAGAAATTGATAAATATGAAACTATAATGAAAGTTAAAATTCCCGAAAAGAAAACATAGCCCGAGATGGACTCCTGAAAAGTAGACATGCCTGTTAAAGCTCTAATAAAGGATAATAACCAACCAACTTCTATTATTGTAATTACTAGTAGTAAGGAATTCAATATGTAATGTGTGATTTTATCAGGTTCGCTCTTGAAAAAAAGACTATAAATAGAAAAAGAAGCGCACATTATCAGAGAGAATGCAAATGCGATAATAAAATCCAAATGTAATACTATGCTATAAATTATAGATCCTACAAAACTTCCAATTAATACTGAACTTCTTTTTAGGTAGGGAACGACCAAAAATGGAATGAAGAATAAGGGATCCAAATAGTCAAAAAATTCGTTATTTATACTAGTCTTTATAAGAGGGTAAAAGCTAATAACAAAAATTAAGAATAAAAAAATTGTTCCCAAAATACCTTTTCTAATCTCTAAAATAAATTTTAACATAAAAATAAGTTAGAAGTATAGATTGGCTGCTATACTGGTTACTTTACTTTCTCTAGTTGTATTTCTATTACTGATACGTCTCTAGCCTTTTCTCCTTCGCCTACTCTTTCGGTGCCTATTTCAATCTTTGAAACCACTAGGGAACCTGGTAAGAATTTATTTCGTAATATTTCTGCAACATCTACAGCTTTAGATATATTTCCTCCTCTTGCTTTTAAAATTGCTTTACTCGATCCTCTTTGGAACTGCATCAATGCAGCTACAACGTATCCCATTATAGGCTTTTTACCGATCAAAACCGTATTCTCTGGAATCGGTGTTGTAGGTCTTTTTTTTGGTTGCTCTGCAGATATTGTTGGAACTTCTTCACCTTCTTTTCTTTCACCTTTGCTTTCGGAAGCCATGTTTATGTCACCTATGCTTATTAATTTAAGGCTTTTCCATTTATAAATGTATCTCAATTCTCAAATAATTTAAAATAAAACTATTGAAATTATATTCACTATGGACGTTGTTGTAAAGGCTGTTTTAGTTTCTAAATCTATGTTCAAGGAAGAGAATGAATGGTATGTAAGATTGGAATTTGCACAAGAGAAAATTAGTCCTCCTGCATTTGTTAATAGAAGCGAAGATCCTTTACAATCGATGATACCTATGCTTCAACAAATGCTTAAAAATATTATGCCTTTTCAAACAGGAATGTTTCAGAGAATGATTTTGGTTTTAAAAGAAGAAGAATGGGAAAAACTTGAGAAAAAGCCTGATATAGGTGAAGAGATTACAATAAAAATTTCGGATGATAAAACTATTACTTTGAAATAATTAAATATCTATTTCCCAAGGTTTCTTTTTTTGAAAATCAAGTTCTTCTAAATTCAAAAGGTGTTCCTCAACTTCATTTCTAACTCTTTTTATTAAAAAAGGTAATTTATTATGTTCAAGTTCAAGTTCCGCTATTTTTAAAGGATTTTTTAAGTTCGGAGGAACCTCGATTAAAGGCTCTGCTCCTTCCATTAATTGTCTTGCTCTTATACCCAGTATTTTGGATTTTTCGTATTTAGTTAACCATGCAGGGCCTGTAGGCTTTTTCCAGTTCACAGAGAGTCCTTCTTTAGTAGCCTTCTGGGCTGAACTCTTCTGACTTTTTACCACCTTCTCCCTTCTCTTTCTCTTTAGGTGGTGAAGCTGCAATTATATCGTCGATTCTTAATAGCATTATCGCTGCTTCTGTTGCTGCTTTAATAGCTTGCATTTTAACGTTTGCAGGGTCAACAATACCTTGCTTAACCATGTCTTCAACTCTGTTGTTTAGAACATCTACACCAAAGAAGTAGTTTCCTTTAGCATGTACTGCCCTTAAGTTAACAACTGTATCTAAAGGTTCCATCCCTGCAGTTTCTGCTAAAATTGAAGGAATTATTTCAAGTGCTTCAGCGTACTTAAGTGCAGCAAGCTGTTCCTTGCTAGGTAAGCTTTGAGCATATTCCCTTACTTTTAGAGCACACCATGTTTCAATTGCTCCTCCTCCTGCAACAACTTTTCCATTTTCAAGTACATTTTTAATAACAAATAATGCATCACGTAATCCTCTTTCTGCTTCATCAACTATTAACTCTGACCCGCCTCTAACCAAAATTGTTACAGCCTTTGGATTCTTGCATCCTTCAATAAATAGCATTCTTTCTTCTCCTACTTTCCTCTCCTCAACCAATTCCGCATAACCTAAATCATTTTCTGTTAAATCATCTAAGTTTGTAACGATTCTTGCCCCAGTTGCCTTAGCAATCTTTTCCATATCGCTTTCTTTAACTCTCCTAACAGCCAAGATGTTTTTCTTTTTAAGTAAGAATTGAGCTGTATCATCTATTCCTTTCTGGCATATTACTACATTTGCACCTACAGATGCAATTTTATCAACCATCTTTGCTAGTATTCTTGTTTCCTCATCTAAGAAGGCTTTCATTTGTTCGGGTGAAGTTATGCTTATTTTTGATGAAATTTCTGTCTTCTCTATTTCTAAGGGTGAATTAATTACAGCTATCTTTGCATTCTTTACAAGTTTTGGCATACCAGGATGAACAACTTCTTTATCAATCACAATTCCTTTGATTAATTGAGTTTCATCCAAAGACTTACCTTTTCTTTTCTCAACTTTAATATAATCAAGATTTACCTTTGTTTTTCCCTCAACTTCTTCAAGTACTTGTAAGCATGCGTTTACAGCCAATTCTGCCAATTTTTCTTTATATTCACTTATTGACTTACTGTACATTGAAGTTGCAGCAACTCTTTTAAGGGTTTCAACATCATTTCTATCAACCTTTATAGCTATATTATCGATCTCCTTCATAGCCAATTCAAGTGCTTTTCTGTATCCATCTATGATTACGATAGGATGAATATTTTGGACTAACAATTCTTCTGCTTTTTTAAGCAATTCTCCTGCTAATACTACTACTGTGGTAGTTCCATCGCCTACTTCTGAATCCTGTGCTTTAGCAACTTCCACTAACATTTTTGCTGCAGGATGCTGTACTTCCATCTCTTTTAAAATTGTAGCACCGTCTCCAGTAATTGTTACATCTCCTAAGCTATCAAGTAACATTTTATCCATTCCTCTTGGGCCTAATGAAGTTTTCAGAATTTCTGCTAAAGCTTTTGCTGCACCAATAGTTACTTCATAAGCTTCTCTTCCTATAGTTCTTTTAGTTCCTTCCTTAAGAACCAAGAAAGGCACAGTCTGAGCTGGTTGAGACATGTCTAAGTAAGATATATGGATTTGTCATTTATTTAAATCTTTAAGAAAAATAGTACTATTATGTCTATTCAAAATGCTTCAAGTTATATACCAATTATAATAACTTCAACAGTGCTCATTATTACCTTGGCAATCTTAGCTTATTATTCGTTAACATCAAATCCGTCCAGCGTTCTTCAATCTGATCTGGTTTATCTAATAATATTCTTTGTTATACTGCCTTTTTTGATTTCAATTGTTTACAAAAAAAGAGCTTCATCATGAAAGGCGGTTAATAGATTTAATTTTATTTTAAAAGAATTTTTACGACATTCAGTGATGCTTCTCCTAAGCTCGATAGAAGACATATTGAAATTTTATTAATAGAATCCAGATATAGGGCTGGCCTCTCTTAATAAAGGTTTATTAAACCAAATCAAATGTGTGAAGCTCTGAGCAATAAAATGCTCAACAAATGAAAGATGTAGCACGGAATCAATGCTGGAAACCAATGAGCTACTCTATGAGTGGAATTCTCAACATTCTATGGCTTGACGGAGGTCAGTACAAGCTAAGAGAAGGAGGTCAATAAATACCAAAATAAAAACTAATCTTGATGAAGAAATTATCAATTTATATTATTTTAATTTTGGCATTATATTTTGTATTTGCGCCTCAAGTATATGCTCAAACAAATCAGCAGAATAATACCAGTGATCCTTTTGAATGGCTCAAAAATATATTTACCAGAGGATTTTCACAAGCAGAGGATTTAGGCAATTATCTATTGCATCAAATAATAGTATTCTTAATCTATCTAGCAAGAGTAATATATGTCATAGTTGGTCTTGTTGGAATTATTCTTTGGGCCTCAGGACTTCAACCCCATAAAGGGAAAAGATTCGTTATTGGCGCTGTTATATTAGCTATTGTTACAGAAGTTTTATCTAAGATTTTACTGTAGTAGTTCTAAAATTAACAGCCATAACATATGCATCTTCTCCATCGCTGTAATATGATACTATTCTGTTGACTATTACAAAGTTTAACTTCTTGTATAGGTTAATTGCAGGATGATTGGTTACTCTAACTTCTAGATATGCTTCCTTTGCTCCTAACTTTTTCATTCTATCTAAGCTTTCCTTCATAAGTGCTAATCCTATTCCTTTTCTCCTGTATTCTTCAAGAACTGCGATAGAAATTATATGTCCTTTTTTTGTAAAGGAAAATGAAAAGTTAGATAAACCGAACTCTATTCTACCCATGCTATAACCAGCTATAATATTTTTTCCATCTTTTTCAATGGATGCAACTAAGAATAGATCTCCATGTTCTCTTAAATGATAATAAAAGTAGTCAGGAGAATAATTTTCAGGTAATGATTTTCTATTTATTTCAATAACATCCTTAACCTCATCTTCCTTTATTTCTCTTACTTTAAATTCAGTAACTTCCATTTATCGTATAAATAATGAACATAAAATATATTATTATAAATGGAATCTCTACAAGAAGTAATAAGAATAATAGAAAAATATGATAGCATATCATTTTACGAAGTAAAAAATGGAACAATTTATGTCCATAGCAATTCCATTAAAATAAGCTCTCTAACATTCAGATCTATTTTCAATGAGTTAAAGCAGAAAGGTTATGTTACTAAATTACAACCTTACGGTGGATTATCAACCCAATATGTATACGTAGTTTTTAAAGGCCGTACTTATGCAAATCAAAAAATCCTTACACCTTTAATTCTAAGTTTGGTTTCATTTGCTGTAACTATCGTCTCTCTGTATTATAATTCCTTTTATTTTCTCTATGCGAACAATTTCTATTATGCTAGTATCTTTATTGCAAGTGTTGTAATCTTCTTAGCTTTTCATTCATTGGGTCATTTTATCGCTGAAAAAAAATATAATCTTAAGAACTCTTTACCTATTTTCTTACCAGCACCTATATATGGAACTTATGGATTGGTTGCAAGATTAAGAGAAATCTTTATTGATAGAATTCAGACTTTTGATTTTGCATTTTTAGGTATAACTTTTTCAATCTTGCCAACCTTTATTTTTCTTGTTTTAGGATTAGAATTTTCTAAGATAGCATTAAAGCCTGAAGTGACAAGTCTCAATAATCCTTTTCCTTTACCCTTTATAATTTACATTATACTTGAATACTTAGTGCCAAAAAATTCTGTTTATTTAATGCATCCATTGTTTGTAGCTTCAATAGTAAACTTACTGCTACTATTTATAAGCATCGCACCTATAACACAACTTGACGGCGGTTTCATGGCTATTTCTTTAATTGGACCCAAAAGATTCATATTCTACATAGTCAGCCTTATTTCAATAATAGCATTTATCATAGCACAATTATTTTTTGTGGCTTTTTTAGCCCTTTATCTCACTTTATTTTTTAAATTCGAACCTCTCAATACTGTTAGCGAACTGGATAGAAAAAGAAAAATTATTTTTGCAATATTGATTGTACTTTGGATATTGATTATTCCCGCTTTTAATAGTCAAAAGTATAGCTTACTCGAATAAAACACCTATTTCTTTTAAAGTTTTATATACCTTTTCCACCGCAACTTTTACATCTTCCTCTCTTTTTGCTCCTGTGCAAACCATGTTTCCAGAGCTAAATATCAAGAGTACAACTCTAGGATTATCTAATCTGTATATTAGTCCAGGAAATTGTTCAGGTTCATACATGGTATTGTCTAATTGTAATGCGGCCTTTTCAAGATTTACCTCCGCGTTTAATTGGGCTGATGCAACTATATTCTGAATTTGAATTTTTGGATTCGGTGCCAAATTTATTCCTTTGCTTTTTAGTTTGTTTATTATGTTTTCTATCGCTTTATAAACTTCTTTTTCAGATCTTGCTCCCGTGCATACCATTTTCCCTGAACCGAAAATTAATGTCGCAGTCTTAGGTTTATTCAATCTAAAAACTAGACCTGGAAATTGTTCAGGCCTATACTCAACAGCTTCTTCCATTAAAGTCGCAATCTGTTGTAAGTTAATTGGGTGTCCGAACGATACAGACGCTACAACGTTTTGTATTTCGTATCTATATTTAGGTTTTGAAACTGACATCTACATTTTTATAAAAGTTTTCTATATATAAATAGTATTTAAATAATCATTGGTTTTTCTTTGTAGGAATTATAGCAAGCAATATTATCAGTATCAGTATTACTAAGACAAAAATTGAAGGGTTGTCTTGAAATAGTATCGTAGCATAACCTAGGTATGGTATTACATAAATAACTTTGCCTTTAACTTCGTTTCCTGCTACACAGCAAGGATCGGGAAATAAATTATTATCACCTTTAGTCCAAAAATAGTAACTTCCGTTATCATCTATTACTCTTATTACCCTATGAACCACTGTAAGTCCAGGATAGACAGTTTTTGAAGAAAATACTATTATATTTCCTACATGGATTTGGCTAGGCTCCACACCTTTTACTATTATTATATCTCCAACTTTTAAAGTAGGATACATGCTATTGCTTTCAACAACAGCTATAGGCACGCTTGTACCTAGAACAATTTGCAACCCGTAAGAAAAGAATAAATATATTGAAATTACCAAGATCACGGTAATGACTATATCCTTAGCAAAATTCCTTTTCTTTTTATTTTCCATGCGTTCTTCCTCTATATATGAGATATATACCGATTACTAATAAAAATAAAAATATTAAAAGCTTAGCAACCTCATTTCCTTGAGGTATTAAATTTATCAATGAACCATACGCTATAATAAATCCTAGAACGATAAAAATTATTCCTAATATATGTATAGAAGGAAGTCTTATTTTTCTTTGGACTATTTTAACTGTATCCTTAGTATCTTTTTTGGACATTTCAGATGAAATGACATTTGTTTCAAATGCTTTGTTTATTGAATTTATAAGATAAGATGTAAAGCTTGTAACGTAATATCCATATGCTTTCTCATCTTCTAAATATTTTCTTTCGATTAGCTTGTATTCGAGCAATATTTTTAAATGCTTATCTACAGTTTTCTTATCTTTCGATAATTCTTCAGCTATCTCTGCAACGGTTAAATACCTTCCTTTCGATATTATCAGCTTTATAATTTCATACCTAGTTTCTTCAGAAATTATCTCTAGTATCTTTCTTGGTTCCCTGTTCAATTCAATCTATATTTTTATTTATGGTATTTTAGTATTTCTGGTTTCTTTAAAACCAAAATCAGCCTTCAAAATTTCTTTATCATTTTATAGTTGTATTTCTAAATATCAATTGAATGTCCTTAGAATCAATTAAAGAATTCGTGGAGAATTCCAAAAGTTTCGAGGTTAAGTATGGTGATAAAGGTTTCTTACTGGAACCATATAAGGGAATTTCTAAGACTGATTCAAAAGATGTTAAAAAGTTTCTAAAGAAATCTAGAACTAAAATATCGAAAAACTTGAAGGAAGCTCTGATCGAAATCTCAAGTTCTTTGATTTCTAAAAGGATTGAGTTCAAATTGATTTTTGAAAAGGAACCTTTGTTAAAATTTGATTTAGATAGGTATCTAAAATTTGAAGGTCATATCGTAAAAGTTTTTGGTTTTAAAAGAGAAGATGAAGAACCTTTATCCTACATAGCAAATTTATTAAGGGATAAATTCGAATTGAAATTTTACAAGCCTGTAGCCTAATTCAAATCGTTATGAGTAATATACTATTACTTTCGGGTGCAAAGCATTTACATAAACCTTTGCAAGAAGCTATTTTTAAAAGGAATTTAAGATTTAGTGTTCATGAAGTTGATCATGTATATTTTCCAGATACAGAACAATACGTTAGAATACCTGTAGAAAAAGGATTGCCAAATATAGTTATTCAATCGATGTATAGTGAACCTGATAGAAGAATTATAGAATCAATTCTTGCTACAAGAACCTTAAAAGATTTAGGTGTAAACTACTTAATAGGATTCTTTACCTACCTTGCCTATGCTAGACAGGATAGAAGAATAAAGGAGGGTGAGGCGATTAGCCAAAAAATAATAATTGAATGTCTTTTTAATGCTGGTATTGATAAAGCTTACGTGTTCGAGATCCATACCAGAAACGAAAGTGCTCTTTTTAAAAACTTTAACATAACAAATTTATCGTGTGTCAAACTATTTGCAGATTATTATGTTGAGTTTAAAGGTAGAAAAGATTTGAAGATCATAAGTCCCGATTCAGGTTCCTATAACATGGCTTCTGAATTAGCTAAATTGCTTGAAGTAAATTCAGGTTTTTGTAGTAAAAAAAGGATTAGTGGAAGCGAAGTAAAAGTAGGAGAAGTATCTACAGAAGTGAACGGTTATGATGTAATTCTTATAGACGATATAATAAGCACGGGGAATACGATGTCTGAAGCAATCGAATTGCTGAGAAATAAAGGGGCTGTTAATATTTTTGTTACTGCAACACATGGTCTTTTTGTAGGAAACGCTGTTGATAAATTAAAGAGCTTGAAGGTTAAAGATATTGTTACCACAAACACGGTAATGAATGAATTTGCAAAAATTGATATAAGTGGTATGATTGTTGATGAAATTTCTAAATTAGAAAACCATGTTAAACATTAACGATTTGATAAACTTTGTTTTAGCTAAAGGTTTTAACACTGTTGCTATAGGATACGATGGTTTACCATTAAGTTTTAAAAACAAGAATTTCATAGAGGCCAATCTCTTATCATACGGTATAGATATAATAGACCTAGATTCAATAACAGTTTCTTTCATGTCAAACGTTATTCATACAACGGATGCAGATTTTGGAATATTTATAGCAAGCTTTAATTCAGAACCTGACCTATTTCTAATTACAAAAGAAGGTAAGATAGTTAAAGAAATTGGTTCAATTTCGGCAAACAAAAATTTAAAAGAATGGAATGAAGTAGGGAAAATTTACAAATTTGATTATTCCCCAATAATTATAAAGGAAGTTAAAAGAATTTTTGAAATTGGATTTAAAGGAAGAAAAATTAACCGAAATATTGTATTAAACATGAGCTTCAGTCCTTCTTCCAAAATTTTCCCCTACATTCTCAGGGATTACTTTTCTAAATTGACGACTTTAAATGCAACCGAAGACTTTAACATACCTGAGAATAAAAGTTCAGATAGCAAGACCACTGAGCTTCTTTTTGAAAGCTATAATGCTGATTTAGGTATTGAAATAGATAGAAATTGCGAGTTTCTAAAAGTTATAACAAAAGAAGGATATTTGAATTCAAAAGACATCTTTAAATATTCATTGAAATCTCTGAATATTCTGGGTTTAAAATTAAGCAGATTAGCAATAATCAATGAATTAAAAGTTGAAGAAAATTTAGGTTATGAAATCATAAACTTGAGTTCTCCTTTAGAAATTGATCTAAGAAAAAATGATCTTGTTTTTGATGCTAAAAGAAACACTTTTATATTTCCCTACTTTTCTTGCTGGTTTGATTCAATGATAACTTTCTTAATGTTTACCTTAGGAAGCTTCTATGGTTGAATGGTTGAAGAAGTAGACTTTGTAATAACAACAAAAAATGAAGCCAAATATATTAAACATACTTGTTTATCCATCAAAAATCAGAATTGCAATGTAAAAAAAAGAATAATAATAGTGGACTCATTTTCTAACGATGGTACAGTTGAAATAGCTAAAAAATATGCTGACTTAGTAATAGTTGAAAGATCAAACATTCCTCAAGGGAAGAACATAGGGGCCAAATTTGCAAAAGCAAATTATATTGCTTTCATAAATGCAGATGTGATACTTGAAAAGGATTGGCTAGATAAGATTCTTAAGGCTTTTCAAGAAAGTAAAGTGATAGCTGCTTGTGGCCTAATAAAGCCTTATGAAAAATCAATTAAAGCAAGGATTTTCATAACTGTTTGGAATCTTTTTATTAGATTAATGTTTTTTATAAAATTCCCTCATACTTCAGGTGAATGCAGTTTGATAGTAAAAAAGGAATATTTTGATAAAATTGGAGGATTCAATGAGAATCTAAGTGCCTTTGAAGATGTAGATTTTGGATTAAGACTTTCAAAGTTTGGGAAAATCAAACTAGTTAAAAACTGTTTTACAATAGCTTCACTGCGAAGATTTGAAAGAGAAGGATATTTGAAATGGACAATCATATGGCTACTTATTGGCATCTATTACTTGTTTACAAAGAAATCATTCCTTAAGCAGTATCCTTTAGTTAGATAGGGTCGGCTCGTCACGAGTTAATCACATTTCATCCTGGGACGGCGTCTTCATCCCCATTATTATATAAACGTTGAGGAATTTAGAGTTTATGTTAAAATACTCTGTTGCTGCTTTAATAAAAAGAAACAACGAATTCTTAGCAGTTAAAAGATCTAAGAATGAAAAGGAGCATCCATGTTTATGGGGTCTTCCAGCAATTAGCTTTAAGCCTCCTGAATTGCCAGAGGAAGAAAAAAGGATGGCTAAAGAGAAATTATCTTGTGAAATAAAAATAAAAGCATTTCTAGGAGAAATCTATCAAGAGAGGCCAAATTATAAGTTAATTTTGCTTCTTTATGAAGCTTAAGTGCTTTCAGCAGAACCAAATGTATCATTAAGCAAAAAATATGACGATCAAATTTGGACAAACAATCTAAGTATTCTTGCTCCTATTGCTTATAAAGGTTCTGCCTGTGTTCAATTATTATTTTATATAAAAGGAATTTTTAAGGAAGAAGATATTAAATTTAAATTAGATGAATCATTACTTTCATAAATATGTAATATTATAAAGATTAAAATTATATTAATTATTTTTTATCCACTTTCTTAATGAAAAATTAATATGGTTATTTGAATACTTCAATTTATGGCCATAGTTGCTACTTCTAGCAATTTAAAACTTAATGTAATTCGTTTCAAGAAAGGAGAGGACATTTTTAATCAAATAAAGGAGGTCGCATACAAAATTGGAATAAAATCAGCTTTTTTCTTTGGAATAGGTACTTTTCAAAAGCTTAAAATTGCATATTACAACCAGAAAACCTTAAAATATGAGGAAGCTGAATTTAATAGAGAAGTTGAGATAACAAGTCTTATTGGAGATATAAGTTTAGACGGAAATGAAATTTTCATACATTGTCACGTAACAATTAGCGATAAAGACATGAACGCACATGGCGGCCATTTGCTTCCTGGGAGTATCATATTTGCAGGAGAAGCTTTGATAATTGAAATCTCCGATATCGAATTAAAGAGAAAATTTGATAGTGAGACTGGATTAAGAATTCTTGAAAGTTAAAATACTTTCTAAATGAAATCTTTTTCATATAATGTCATTTAAAATTTCTCCTGAAACAAAATTAGGTTGGGTTTATTTAACGGTATCAAATCTAGAGAAATCGATTTTCTTCTATTCAAGGATCTTAGGCTTTAAATTAATCGACAAATCTAAAGATATTGCAATTTTTGGAACAAATGAAAATTTCCCGCTTATAGCATTAAAGGAGCAAATAAGCGCTAAGCCTAAACCTCCAAATACAAGGGGCTTATATCATTTTGCAATCTTACTTCCTTCTAGAAGAGACTTAGCAGCAATGTACAAAAGGTTAGAAGATTTATGGTTTTTAGAAGGTGCATCTGATCATCTGGTTAGTGAGGCATTGTATTTAATGGATCCAGACGGCCATGGAATTGAAATATATTGCGATAGACCTAGAAACGAATGGAAATTCAACAATGGCCAGTTAATGATGGCCACGTTGCCACTTGATATAGAATCTTTGTTATCAGAGTTATCTTACACAAAATTAGAAAATTATAAAATTCCTGAAGGTACCCGAATAGGACATATTCATCTTCATGTATCAGATTTGGCCAAAACTGAAGAATTCTACACTAAAGTTTTGGGGCTTGATGTAACCTTAAAAGGATATCCTGGAGCTATATTCATGTCCGCAGGTGGATACCACCATCATGTAGGAGCAAACATATGGGCTGGAAGGAATGCGCCTCCTACGCCCAATGATTGTGTGAGATTGCTTAGCTTTTCGTTCAAGTTGCCTGACATAATCTCTTTTGAAGCATTAATAAATCATCTTAATAGTATAGGTTTGAGTTTCAATAAAGGTCTAATATTTCCTTTTGAAAAATACAAAGGAATATCTCTCCAAGATTTTGACGGTAATAATATAGAATTTTTTTACTGATTGGGCCCGGTGGGATTTGAACCCACGACCCCCCGGTTATGAGCCGGGTGCTCTAACCATGCTGAGCTACGGGCCCTTGAATATTTACTTTTTAAATTAATAACAAGAATTTATATTATTATTCTTCTTCTAGCTTTTTCTCATCGATTACTTCTATCAATGATTTCTTTTTCGGTTTCTCTTCTGTATTTACTTTCTCTTTACTTTCTGAACCAATTTCTTCTAACGTGATTTTCCCTCCCTCTATGTAAATTTCAGCTCCAGGATACTGTTCTTCCAATTCTTTTCTTAATTTTTGAACATCTGTGTTTCTATCAGCTTTGACATGAATAACTGTTTTACCTCCAGATTGCGTTATGCTTATTGAATATCCTCCTCCAAAGCTACTTAAATTAGAAAATTCATCAGAAAAGAAATCCTCAAATAATTCATCGAATAAACTTTTCCTTTTCCTTTCCTTTGTCATTACTAAATAACTATTACATTAAAAAATTTAAATTGGTTATCGAATTTTAAATTACCGTTGCCATATATAAATTAGAGGGCCGGTAGTTCAGTGGTAGAATGTCCGCCTTGCACGCGGAAGGTCGTGGGTTCGAATCCCACCCGGTCCATCTTAGAATAATCTTGGTATAGTCTTATCTATTTCAATTCTAAGCAACTTAGGCCCTTTCTGCGTTAAAGCCCAAGAAATACCATTATCAAGTTCATCAGGATTTGAAACACTTTTAGAATCAATTCCATATCCTTTTGCTATCTCTTCAGAATTTGTTTCTGGGCTTAGCCAATCAGCTTCGGTAATTTGAGGGTATCTTGCAAGCGCATAGCTTTTAAGGATAGCATATCCTCTATTATCCAAAATAATGAAAGAAACATTTGTATCATATTTACTTGCAGACCATAAAATTTGGGATGAATAGTTAAAACTTCCGTCTCCGATTATTGCTAAGCATTTACCTCCTGCGATTGAGTATCCTGTTGAAGCAGGCATAGCCCAACCAAGCTGTCCAGTTCTAGTTGCATAGTAATTCTTTGCTTTAATAGGTAGGTATTCCTTTAATGCAGGTGTAGCTGAAATTGATTCATCAAATATAGCTTCATTAGTAATATACTTTGAAATTCTATAAAAAACATATTCAATTCCCATTCTGTTTTTTGCAGCTGCAGCCCTTGTAAAAAGTTGCATCTCTTTTGCTTCATCTTTTTTAAACGATTTTGGTTTGCAAAATTTAGTTAAATTCTTTAAAACCTCTTTTACATTGCAAACATATGTTTGCCAAATTCTTTTTGATGCTTCATGATAATCGTAAGTAAGCTCAATAACTTTCTTATCCTTCAAAAGTTCAAACGGAAAATAAGGATACAAAGTTAAGCTTCCTCCTAATATTAATATCAGGTCGTTATTGGCAAAAGTTTGGTTAATAATTACCGATGCAGGAAGAAGTTCTCCAACAAATAGAGGATTTTTGTTGGATAATATACCTCTTGAACAAAGTGGTTCTTTGTAGATTGGAGCTTTTAAATTTTCTGCAAATTCTAATAATTCTTTAGTTGCATCGAAGATTTCAATTTCATGTCCAACAACTATTGCAGGGTTATTCGATGAATTTATTTCATCTGCAATTTTTTTAACAATTTCATCATCGTAACCAAAGCTCATTTCTACTGTTCCAAAACTATTAAAAGTTTCAATTTCTTCATCCAACATATCCATCGGCAATACTAAAGCAACAGGCCCATAAGGATAAGTTTTAGCGATTTTCCATGCTCTTAAAAGCATTTTCGGGACATCTGAAGAAATACTAGGAGTAAGAACATCCTTTACAACAGGTTTGGAAACCTCTGAATTTGGTCCATAAAGCAAAGGATCGTAAAAGCTATGCCTTCTATCTTGTTGTCCTATGGTCACAATCATAGGTACCTTATCCTTTAAAGCAGAGAACAAAAAAGCAATGGAATTTCCAATTCCATGAATTGTATGTAAATTAACAATCTGAATTCTGTTTGAAAAGAAATAATCTCCCTCAGCCATTCCAACAGAAAGTCCATCATGCAAAGCAAGAATGTATCTAATCTTTTTTTCATCGATGGATTTAAGCAAAGGAATTTCAGTTGTTCCAGGATTGCCGTATATTCTATTTACATTTAGATCATATGCAACATTAAAAAAAGCCTCAGAAGCTTTCATATTTGATTTAAGGGCTTACCGCCTTGAAGGAAGAGCAAAATGTTTGCAAATGATTTTTGCGCTATTCTTAGAGTAGCATCCTTGCTAACCCCTGCCTGATGCGGCGTAGCTATGACCTTGGGATGTTTCAGCAAAGGATCGTTGGGGTCAGGAGGTTCTTTGGCATATACATCAGTAGCGTATCCTGCAATTATTCCTTTATCCAAAGCTTCAATAATATCGTTCGTATTTACGATCTCTCCCCTCGAAGTATTTATTATAAAGCAATTTGGCTTAGCCTTTTTTAATAGATCCATGTTTACCAGATTCTTAGTTGAGTTGTTTAAAGGCAAATGTATAGAGATTATGTCTGAATATTGAAACAACTTGTCTAAATCAACATAGCTTGCTCCGAATCTGATTTCATCCTCTTCACTAAGCTTTATTATATCATGATAGATTATTGTGCATTCAAAATTGATCAATCTTTTAGCTAAAGCCTTTCCCTTTCTTCCCATTCCAAGAATTCCTACTATTTTATCCTTAAGATCATATGTAGTATTTGCAATCTCTCCTAAGACCCATTTTCCTGCTTTAGTTGAAGCTAACGAATAATCAAATCTTTTCAAAAAAACTAACATAACCATTATTACATACTCTGCAACGCTTTCATCGTTTGCGTCTGGAACATTTGCAACTATAATTCCTCTTTCCTTCAAATAATCAACATCTAAATGATCATAGCCTGTGCTTGCTACTTGTACAAACTTTAAGTTTTTCATTCTTTGCAAAATATCCCTTCTTAATGGAAAGAAAGGAGTTGAAACTAGGATATCAGTGGTCTCTAACTTTTCAATCGCTTCCTGATTCAATTCTGTAAATAAATAAACATCTTCTTTAAATCCTGTTAGAAAGCCTGTTAGATTCTTTAAATACTCTCCAGGAGGTAAAAGAAGGGTTATTTTCACATAGAATAAATATCTTTTTTATTTAAATATTCAAATAAGAAAAGGGATTAATCTCTTTGTTCTTTTAATATAATTCAAATATTCATTTCCAAAAATTTTTATAAGCTCTTTCTCCTCAACTTTAATTCTATAACCATAGAATATTGAAGATAATATTAAACTGAAAATAAGAGACAATAATGATTCAAAAGCAATTGAAAGACCTGTCAACGATAAAATTGAGCCTAAGTATGAGGGATGTCTAATATATTTATACAAACCTTTTTCGATTAATTTGTGTTCTTTTTGTATTTCAACATGAGGAGAAAAATATTTGCCTAGAATGTAAATTGAATACTGTCTTATTATTATTCCTAGAATAACCAATCCTAGACCTATATACAAAGTATTTCCTAAGTAACCAATACCGCTGTAATACGTATAGAATGCGAAGAATTCTATGAAAAACACATTTAACGCTATTCCCAGAATTAATATAATGGTCGATTTTCTCTCCTTTTTAATCGCTTTTTTCCTTCTTACAAAGGGGATTATGAAAAGTTGAATAAATTCTAAAAAGAACCATACATAAGTTGTGGTGAGAAGTAAATACCATTCAAAGTCACTGAAATACAAAATTCCTATTAACATGTTAATTTTAATTTAAGTTTTTCTTTCTATAAATCTAACTTTCTTCTGTATAAAAATATAAAACAGTATCAATTTTTTCATCTTCAATTGAATCATACATAATGTTTACATGGTCCATTTTTATTTCTTCTTTTTTTACCAAAGAAGATAAATTGACGAAGGGATATCCTTAAAACATTCAATGTAGAAATCATTTTCCTAGAGGATATGAAACGCTGATAGTAGAATAAACGATTTATGTATATCATTGAAAAAATTATTGACATTAAAAAATTGGCGGGTTTACACTTTTTTAGTAAACCATAAACTTATATATTTGAATTTATAAATTTGTGCATGGTAGTCTATTGGGTTGTAAGATACAATGTACTTCCAGGCAAAGGAAATAGCTGGATAGATTTCTTAAAATCTGATGAAGCTAAAAGACTAATTGAAAATGTGGAAAAAGAGTTGGGAATGAAATACATCGGTGATTTTGTAAGTCTTGCTGGAGGAGGAAATTTTGACTTCGAGGAATGGTGGGAACTACCTAATTTTGCTACATTTGACAAGTGGCGTGACTCAAAAGCTTGGGATGAATGGTTTGACAAAGTATATCAAATGTTAGATACTCCAGGAGGCAAAATTCAGCTATATAGGCCTTTGACCGAAGCAAGGCGGTACGAGCCTAGAAATTAACTTGTAGATTAAAGAAACAATTTTTTTATTAACAACAAAAAATTTATTTTTAAAATTTTTTACTAATATTTTATAGTTTGTCGATGCAAAAGATAATTTATCATATCATGTTTTATTTATCCAGAATAAAATTATAATTCAATTAAATTAAATTTTAATATTTTTATATATGCTGAGAAAGGACTTTTGAATAGCAAATTGAAATATTTTCTTAGAAATAATTCTGTTATAAATACTTTTTAATTTCATCTAGACTGTTTAGAATGAAATGAGGTTTTTCGCTTTCATCTATAGGTTGCAATATACTAAAAAGCGCTTTTCTTTTAATCAGAAATGTAAGCATGCCTATTTCTTTAGCAGGTCTTATATCAAAGTCTATTCTATCTCCAACATAAGCTGCTTCATGAGGTTTGCAACCTGCTTTTTCAAGAGCAAATTTGAAAAATCTCAAATCAGGTTTCTGAAGACCAATCTCTCCTGAGAGAAAAATATATTTAAAGTATTTATCTATTTTAAAGCAATCGTATATCAGCTTTTTTACATAAGCTTCTTGGTTTGCTAATATAGCACAATTATACTTATTACTAGTATACTCAAGTGCGTTTATAACATCTGGATATAATTTCCAAAATTTTGTGTAATAAATAGCAGTCCATTTATTCAAAAATTCAATTCTAGCTTGTTCTGGAATTCCTAGTTCTTTGCATAACAAAATAAACAGATCTCGATGAGTTTTAACGTTTCTATTTGCAATTAATTCCTTTGATCTCTCAACAACTTCTTCAAAATGCTTATGTATACCGTGTTTAGAGAATACTTCTAAAATCTCTTTAAAGTATATTTCCTCTGCTTTGCTTTCATCGACTATAGTTGAACCGAAATCAAAGAATATCCATTTTAATTGAAAATTCATATCAATAATATGCTTAAATTATATTTAATTTTTAATTAAGAATAATTTTAATAAATTTCTTATATAATGAATAGGTATAATTATATATTATAGAGATAACTAGAAGCAATGCTAGGGATTTTCTAAAGAAAATAAATGTTAGAAAGCTCTGAGTCATAGTAGCCATAAGCTGATATTTTCTTGCGACTTAAATATTTGATGTGTTCTTTCTTCAAAATAAAAGATCAAAATTATTGATGAATTAAAAAGCAGTTTATTATTCTATTGCAATTTTCCTACCTCTTATAACACCTTTGAAAACGTTTAAACTGTGCATTTAATAGATTAGTATAAAAAATATATAATACAATGCATTTGTATAATTTGTGCTAAATCAAAGCATAGCTAGAAGCTTTCTTAAAAGGGTTAACTTAAGAAAAAACAAAAAACTTCCTCTTATAGCTGGCCACAAGCTCTTGTTTTCCTGCAATTTACGTTGTCTTATGTGTCCTTTTTGGAGAATAAAGGATGAAAAACTTTTAACGCTTGAGGAAGAGATACTCGTTCTTGAATCACTAAGAAGGGCAGGTGTATGCTTTTTAGGATTTGAAGGAGGAGAACCTCTGATGCGAAGTGATATACCTGAGATACTAAGAGAAAGTTATGTTAGATTTCATACCTCTCTTGTTACTAATGGCTGGTTACTAAAAAATAAAATTAAAGAGATAAAAGACTATTTAGATTACTTATTCGTATCGATAGATGGTATAGGTTCTTTGCATGATAAATTGAGAGGCATTCCTGGTTCGTTTGAGAGAGCAATTGAAGGAATAAAAGCGGCCAAAAAATACCTGCCTGTTTCAATTAGCTACACGATTACTAAGGATAACTATTACCAAGCTGTGGATTTGGTTAAGCTTTCTAAAAAGTTAGCAATAGGTATAAATGTTCAAATAGCTTTCAATTACTCTACTGCAGAGCCAATGGCTCCAGGAAAGAAAGAACTTTACGAGACTTTAATAGTGTTGCTTCAAATGAAGAAGAAAGGTTATCCTATAGTTAATACAAAGGGATATTTTGAAGCAATAATAAATTCCTGGTATCGTGGAATCAGATGGCGTTGCAAACCTTGGCTCACAATAAACATAGATCCACAAGGAAGGATAGTAATGCCATGCTATGTATTAAATGAATACAGCGGAAGCTATAAAGCTTGGCAAATTGATATTGTTGAGCTTTGGAATAAATATGACTGGTCAAGATTTGAGAATTGCAACAAATGTGCTCTAGCATGCTACCTAGAACCATCGCTGTTTAATTGGTTTAACTTCTCTATTGTAAAAGAGAGAATTATAGATAACATTGTTGAATTTATTAGAAGCAAATTTAATTAGCCACTGTAATAGTAATAAGTAAAATTGATATATTATTAATCAATTTGCTATAGTGTAAATTAAATACAATATCAATTTTTTTATGAACTGATTAATTTTACAACAGTTCATATAATTCATCTTTGTATATTATTTTCATAATTTTTTCTATTTTCATCTTAACTTCATCGATCGAATCTCCTACAACATTTAAATGCCCCATCTTTCTTCTTTTTCTAACTTCCTCTTTCCCGTACCAATACATTTTTCCATATTTAAGAACTTCTTCAGGAATTTTGTTTATTCCAAGTATATTAACCATTCCTGAAGGCTTTAAAATCTTTGCTTCGGCGAGCTCGAGATTCGTTATTGCCCTTATATGTTGTTCAAATTGTGAAACATATGCTGCATCAAGGGTAAAATGACCTGTATTATGTACTCTTGGAGCAAATTCATTTATCAATACTTCATTACCTTTAACAAAAAACTCAATTGCAAAAGTTCCAATGTAGTTCAACTCCTTTGCCAATTTTTTTGCAATTTCTTTCATTTTTTCAGAAACAATTTTATTCTCAAGGGGTCCATAATTGTAGATGAGTATTCCTTTTTCATTATAGTTATAAGTTGGATCAAAGCACTTTACTTCCTTACCGTTGCTTGTTGCTATAATCGAAGCTTCATAATCAAATTCAACGAACTCTTCAACTACGAATTTCTCTTTCATTTCCTTTATTGAATTAAATCTTTCAACATCATTCTTTATAAAATACTGCCCTTTTCCATCATATCCGCCTATTGATCTTTTGATTACTCCATAGTTATTGAATTCTTTTCTTAATATTTCCAAAGCTTCTTTTCCATCGTTTGCAACAAAAAATCTTGGTGTAGGAAAGTTCTTCATTTTATAGAATTCTTTTTCTTTATGTCTTTCAATTTTCAATTCAACTGAATTGTATCTTGGCAACAGTTTTCCCTTTTCTTCAGCATACAATAAAGCTTCATTCAGAACATGTTCAAATTCAAAGGTAACAACATCGCTTTCATCTATCATTTTTTTGTATTCTTCATTTGTAAAGAATCTATCTGCTACTTTTCTTGCAGGATCATCTTTATTTCCTAATACAAAGTAATTGAAAGGATACTTCCTTCCTTCCAAAATCATCATCCAGCCAAGTTGTCCAGCACCTAGAATTCCTACTTTAAGCTTCAAGTCTTGTGGAAAGTACCTCATTTTTCATATCTCCAATGAACTTTTCCAATTTATCAGTTAACTCAGTATATTTTATAGATAATATTCTAATTGCAAGTAAAGCTGCATTCCTTGCATTTCCTATAGCTACAGTTGCAACAGGTGTTCCATAGGGCATTTGAACTATTGAAAGCAATGAATCAATGCCGTTTAAATTTTTTGAAGGAATAGGAACACCTATTACAGGCAAAGTGGTCAATGAAGCAACCATTCCAGGCAAGTGTGCAGCACCTCCTGCACCAGCTATTATTACTTCAAATCCTTTCTCCTTTGCTTTTTTGGCGAAATCAAACATGAATTCAGGAGTTCTATGAGCTGAAACTACCTTTGCTTCAAAATCTATGTTGAATAATCTTAAAACTTCACAAGCTTCCTTCATGTATTCCCAGTCGTTCTTGCTTCCCATAATAACAGCAACTTTTGGCATAATATAAATTGATTTTAATCTTATAATATGTTTTAAAATAGAAGTTTTATATAGTGTTACGTAAGTAATACGTATGTAATACTTTTATAAATTCATTAAGGTTTGATGATAAACATTTATATATTAGAATTAATATTAAATCAGGGAATGCAAACTATAAAATATAGAAATAAAAGGAAAGCGGTAAGCCCAATAATTGCAACATTGATTCTAATCGTTATTACAGTAGCTGCAGGTGTTATAATTTATTACTTTGTTTCAGG